>Ga0116231_10013598_pt1 | contig 11343 bp, 8 predicted proteins | sample S1TSphgellanicum_2_FD_89695 | JGI IMG/M metagenome (GOLD analysis project Ga0116231, IMG submission 89695) | Host-associated microbial communities from peat moss isolated from Minnesota, USA - S1T2_Fd - Sphagnum magellanicum MG | ecosystem: Host-associated > Plants > Peat moss > Unclassified...
ATCGGCGGATCTGATCGTTTTGGGCGGGCTGGTCGAGGCCGTGTGGCCGCCCGCCACCGATCCCGGCCCGTGGATGAGCCGTCAGATGCGCGCCCGCGCCGGATTGCCGAGCCCCGAGGAGGCGATCGGCGACGCGGCGCATGATTTCGTCGCGTCCGCCTGCTGCGCGCGCGAAACCGTGCTGTCCTTCCCCAACCGCCGCGACGGCGCCCCCGCCGTCCCGTCGCGCTGGATCGCGCGGCTGGATGCCTGGCTCGCCGGCCAGCACGCCGCGCTCCCATCGCATCCCGCCGCCGCCTGGGCCCGGCTGCTCGACCAGCCTAACGGCGCGTCCCAACCCGCGAAGCCGCCCCAGCCGCGCCCGCCGCTCGAATTCCGGCCACGCCGGCTCAGCGTGACCGAGGTGGAGACCTGGCTCGCCGACCCCTACGCCATCCATGCCAGGCATATCCTGAAGCTCGCGCCGCTCCGCCCGCTGGAGGAACAGACCGACGCGGCCGATTACGGCACGCTGGTCCACGCCGCGTTCAAACGCTTCCTCGACGAGGTGGGCGCCAAATGGCCGGCCGACGCGGCCGAGCGCCTGACGCGCGCGATGGAACAGGCCCTCGCCGAGGCCGATCTGCGAACGGCGCTGCGCGAGTGGTGGGGCCCTCGGCTGCGCCGCATCGCCGCCTGGGTCGCCGCCCACGAAACCGCGCGGCGCGCGGCCGTCGCACCGACGCGGGTGCTGCCTGAAATCAAGGGCGACTGGCCGCTTCCGGTAGCGCGCGGTTTCCGGCTCACCGGACGGGCCGACCGCATCGAAATCCGCCCCGACGGCAGCCTCGCGATCCTCGACTACAAAACCGGCACGCTGCCGCCGGCCGCCAATGCCGAGAACGGCCACGCCTCGCAACTCACGTTGGAGGCCGCGATGGCGGCGGCGGGCGCGTTCGGCCCAAGGGCGCGCGGGCAGGCGTCGGAACTCGCCTATTGGCGCCTGACCGGCGGCTACGTGCCCGGCGAGGAGCAGGTCTTGTTGAAAGGCGATCGCGACCTGCTCGCCAAGGCCGCCGCCGAGGCGGAGGCGAGCCTGCTGCGGCTGATCGTGGCGTTCGACGACCCCGATCGCGCCTATCTCTCGCAGCCTCATCCCGGGCGGCGGCTCCGTTTCCCCGAATACGCCCAGCTCGCCCGCGTGGCGGAATGGGAGAGCGCGGAGGACGCGGCATGACCGTCACCACTCGCGAACGCGCCGAGGCGGAGCAGCGCCGCGCCTCGGACCCGGCATTTTCGGTGTTCGTCGCCGCCTCGGCCGGGTCGGGCAAGACCTCGGTGCTGACCGACCGGCTGCTGCGGCTGATGCTGCGCGACGACGCCGCGAATGCCTCCGGCGCGCAGGCCGGGCAGGTCGATCCGGGGCGCATCCAGTGCCTCACCTTCACCAAGGCCGCCGCCGCCGAGATGGCGAAGCGCCTCCAGAAGCGGCTCGGGGCGTGGGTCACGCTCGACGACGACGCGCTCGACGCGGAGTTGCGCAAGTTGCAGGTGGCGCCGACCGAGGCGCGGCGGCAAGCGGCGCGGGCGCTGTTCGCGCGCGTGCTCGATCTGCCCGGCGGCATGCGCATCGGCACCATCCACGCCTTCTGCGAGGCCCTGCTGCGGCGCTTCCCGCTAGAGGCGCGGCTCTCCCCGCATTTCCGGCTGATAGAGGAAGGCGACGCCGCGCAGGCCATGGGGGCGGCGCAGGAGGAGATGCTGGAACAGGCCGACGAGGCCCGGCGCGGCGCGCTGGAGACGCTGGCTGGTCTCGTCACCGTCAGCGACTTCACCGGCCTCGTGCGCGACCTGATGCGCGACCGCGGACGGCTGGCGCGGGCGCGGGCGCTCGATCCGTCGGTCCTGGCCGCCGCGCTCGACCGGGTGGTGGGGGCGGATCGGACCCAGGGCCTGGCCGAGGCGGTGCGCTGGGCCGATAGCGGATTGCGCGAGGCAATCACGGTCATCGCCATGCGCGCCTCGCCCAAGGCCGTCGACCAGGCACGCGCGATGCTGGACTGGCTGGGCCTTCCGGCGGAGGACCGCGTCGATAACTGGGATGTCTGGCGGACTCTGTTCCTCACCAAGGCGGACGAGCCGCGCAAGCCGGGCGCCTGGATCAATCCCAAGCTGGCGGAGGCGCGGCCCGACCTGCTGGAGGCGCTGCTCGCGGAGCAAGCCAGGGTGGTCGCCGTCGAGGACAATTGGCGGGCGATCAAGGTGGCGGATCTCACGCGCGCCCTGCTCGATGTCGCCGGCCCGGTGATCGACGGCTACGCGCGGCGCAAGGACGGCGCCGGCACGCTCGATTTCGACGATCTGATCGCGCGCACCTCCGATCTGCTGGTCGATCCCGGCGCGGCTTGGGTCCTCTACAAGCTCGATGGCGGGATCGACCATCTGCTGCTGGACGAGGTGCAGGACACCGCGCCCGCGCAATGGCGGATCGCCGGCGCGCTGACCGCCGAGTTTTTCGCCGGCCAGGGCGCTGGGCCGGCGGGGCGCACGGTGTTCGCGGTCGGCGACAGCAAGCAGTCGATCTATTCGTTCCAGGGCGCCGACCCCGACGCCTTCGAGGAATGGCGTGGCATCCTGTCGCGCCGCGCCGGGCCGGCCTGGCGGGACGTGGCCATGGATGTGTCGTTCCGCTCGACCGCGCCGGTGCTGGCCCTGGTCGATTCCGTGTTCGCGCGGCCCGAGGCGGCGTCGGGCGTCGCGGAAGGCGGCGGGCTCACCCATTTCGCCGATCGCGCCGGCCATGCCGGGCGCGTCGAACTCTGGCCGCTTGTGCCGGCGCCGGAGCGCGCTTCCCCCGAACCCTGGCAGGTGCCGGAGCGCAATCTGGGCGAAACCAGCGCCATGCAGCGCCTCGCCGATGGGCTGGCCGAATGGATCGCCGGCGAGACCGGCGGCGCGACGATGCTGGAAAGCAAGGCCCGCGCGCTGGGCCCGGGCGACGTGTTGGTGCTGGTGCGCCGCCGCAACGCCTTCGCCCGCGCCCTGGTGCGGGCGCTCAAGGCGCGCGGCGTGCCGGTCGCCGGCATCGACCGGATGGTGCTGACCGAGCAGCCGGCGGTGGCGGATCTGCTGGCGCTGTGCGACGCGTTGCTGCTGCCGCAGGACGATCTCGCGCTGGCCTGCATGCTGACCAGCCCGATCGGCGGCCTCTCGGATGACAGCCTGATGGAACTGGCGATGCGCCGCGAGGGCTCGCTATGGGACGCGCTGCGCGCCCGCGCCGCCGAACGCGCGGAATGGCGCGCGGCGGAGGCGATGTTCGCCCGGCTGCTGGCGCGCGTCGATTATGCCAGCCCCCACGCACTGCTCGCCGAGGCGCTGGGGCCCCTCGGCGCGCGGGCGAGGCTGTTCGCGCGGCTGGGGCCCGAGGCGGCCGAGCCGGTGGACGAACTGCTCCAGGCCGCGCTGACCGACGCCCGCGCGCATCCGCCCTCGCTGCAGGGTTTCCTGCACCGCCTGCGCGGCGCGGCCTCCGAGGTGAAGCGCGAGGCCGAGGGGGCCGGCAGCCTGCTGCGCGTGATGACGGTGCATGGCGCCAAGGGCTTGCAGGCGCCGCTGGTCATCCTGCCCGACACAACCTCGCTTCCGCCGGATGACGGCCCCCTTGCCTGGGGGTTCGACGAGACCACCGGCGTGGCGCTGCCGGTCTGGTCGCCGCGCAGGGAATTGCGCAGCGCGGCGGCCTCTTCGCTGCGCGAGAGGGCGGCGGCGCGCCGGGCGAAGGAACAGAACCGGCTGTTGTATGTGGCGCTGACCCGCGCGGAGGACCGGCTGGTGGTGTGCGGCTGGGAAGGCGCGCGCAAGCCGTCGGAAGCCTGCTGGTACGAGCAGGTGCGCGCTGGCTTCGCGGCACTCGGCGCCGAGGCCGCGCCGCTCGCGTTGGCCCAGCCCTGGCCCGGCGAGGTGCTGGTCCACGCCTCCCCACAGACCCGGCCGCCGCAGGCCACGCCCGCCGGCATATCGGCCGCGCCGCCCGCCCCGCTCCCGCGATGGGCCGGCGCCGCCCCCGCCTGGCTGCCCACCCCGCCGCGCCCGGAGCCGAGCCGGCCCGAACCGCTGGCGCCGAGCCGGCCGCTCGACGCCGAGATGGGCAAGGTGCCGGCGGCGGCCTCGCCGCTCGCCGCGCGGGACGCCGTTGCCAACCGGTTCGTCCGCGGCAAGCTGATCCATGCCCTGTTGCAGCATCTCCCCGCCCTTCCCGAGGGCGAACGCGCCGGGGCGGCGGAACGCTGGCTGGCCCGGCCCGGGCACGACCTCGATGCGAGCGAGGCCGCGAGCGTCGCCGCTGAGGCGTTGGCGGTTCTCGATCATCCGGCGCTCGCGGGATTGTTCGGGCCGAACGGCCGGGCCGAGGCGCCGCTGACCGGCGTGGTGGACGGGGTGGTGGTCGGCGGCCTCGTGGACCGGCTGGCCGTCCTGCCCGACCGCGTGCTGGTGGCCGATTACAAAACCAACCGTGCCCCGCCCGCGCGCGTCGAGGATGTGCCGGTCCTGTATCTGCGCCAGCTGGCGGCCTATCGCGCCGTGCTGCGCGCCATCTTCCCCGACCGCGCGGTGACCTGCGCGTTGATCTGGACCGCCGGCCCGGATGTGATGCCGCTCCCCGACGTCCTGCTGGACGGCCATGCCCCGGGCGCGCGCAAGGCTGCTTGATCGGACTCGGCCGGTGCCCCAAATCTGAAGGTCAACGCATTGAAAGGCGCATTCCCATGAGCGAGAACACGACGGCCGTTACCGACGACAGCTTCAGCACCGACGTGCTGCAGGCCAAGGGCGCGGTGCTCGTCGATTTCTGGGCGGAATGGTGCGGCCCGTGCAAGGCGATCGCGCCCGCGCTGGAGGAGATCGGCGCCGAATATGCCGGCAAGCTCACCATCGCGAAGGTCAACATCGACGACAATCCGATGACGCCGAACGCCTATCAGGTACGTGGCATCCCCACCCTGATTCTGTTCAAGGACGGTAAGCCCGTGGACACGAAGGTCGGCGCGATGCCGAAAAGCGCCCTCAAGCAGTGGATCGCCGCAGCGATCTGAAGCAGGCTTACGTCTCCCCTCCCCTTGCGGGAGGGGTTGGGGGAGGGGGGCCGCCGCACGATCCCACGAGCCGCGCCACCCCGCCTCGTCTGAGAAATAATATTACTTTACATTTTTGTCATTCCGTCCAGCCAAGAAACCATCTACTACACGTTACGAAGTCGGTCCGCCCTTAAGCGCTTTTTCATCCGCGCATGGCATTGGTTGCTTCCCCGGCCGGGATGGGCCGACGATGTAATTGCGACTCGTTTCATGGAAGGAAATACTCCGTGCGTAACAAGCTGATCGCTCTTGGCGCTGTCGCGACACTCGCCTTCGCCGGTGCCGGCGCCGCCTCGGCCGCCGACCAGGATTTCACCCTCCGCAACAGAACCGGCTACCAGATCGACGACGTGTATCTCAGCAAACCGAGCCAATCGAGCTGGGGCCCCGATATCATGGGCCGGGGCAACGTCCTCGAGGACGGGGATTCGACCGAGATCACGTTCCGCGAATCCGCGCGCGGCTGCCGTTGGGACCTGAAGGTCAAGTATCACGACGACACGACGGCGGAATGGTCCAACCTGAACCTGTGCGAGATCGAGAAGATCACGCTGCATTACGACCGCAAATCCGGTGTCACGCGCGCCAGCCTTGATTGACCGCGGGTCTAGGCTAGGCTTCGAGGCTCGGCGCGGGCGTGGGAGCGGGGTTTGGCCCCGCGCCTGCGACATTATCGGCCACGAATGCGCCTCGCTGGCCCATTCGTTTGGCCGGACCGGCGGTGCTGTCCTGAGTGGTCTGTAATTCCAACTGCGTTCAGTTCCGCGCCGAGCAGAACCACATAGGCGGTGACCCAGAACCACATCATGACACCGACCACGGCCCCGAGCGGACCATAGGTCGCGTCGTAGGTGGCGACATGGCCGACGTAATACGAGAAGAGCACCGAGACGATCAGCCATAGCACCGTGGCCACCGCGGACCCCGGAGTCACCCAGTGCCACCGGGCGGATCGGCGCGACGGCCCATAGCGATATAACAGCGACAACGAGAGCAGAACGAAGAGCAGCAGCAGGCCGAGAGACCCGACCCGAATGAACTGCCTCGCATAGGTCGAGATGCCGATAAACCGAATGGCGACCGGCATGAACACAAGGATCGCGATACCCAATATCGCGCCAAGGATCGCGCACAGGGTCATGACCAGCCCGACAAGCTGGAATCGCAGGAAACCGCGCTGCTCGTGCTGCTCATAGGCGAGGTTGAGCGCCGACAGCATCGCCTTCGTTCCGGTAGCGGAGCTCCATAGCGCGATCAGCGTGCTGATCAGCAGGCTCACGCCGAGCCGGCCATGGCCACGCGAGACCAGCGTGTGAACCCATCTCGCGATCAGCGTGTAGGCCTCCGGCGGGAGCACGCCCTGCAATGTCGCCAGCTGCGGCTCGACCGTCTTGGGATCAAAGACCAGGCCATAGAGCGAGACGAGCATGCTGATCGATGGGAACAGCGCTAGGGTAGCGTAGAACGCGCAGCCCGCGGCCACGAGTGAGATGCGATCGGAGCTGATCTCGCGATAGGTCCGCGCGATGACCTGCCGCCAGCCGCGCCATGGAATCGCCAGCGGCGTGCGGGCATGCCGGCCCACGCCGTGCTGATCGGCCGCCCCCTCCGCAACGCCCTGGCTTCCATCGACACCGCGCATCCTGCCTCCTCGGGCCAGATCGACGCCCATCAGCCGCCAACGCCTTTGCCCGTCAGACAGTTGCGGGGCGGGACGGCCGCACCCGACCACCGCTGTTTGCGAGGGGCAAGAATTTTCTTGCACCGGGGGGGTGGGGGTCCTATTTGCGGTTCCACGCAGCAACGCACGTGCCTCTGGCCCTCGGGTTACGCAACGACGTCAAGCGTTCTGGCAATCGGGTCCCTGCCGCGAAACGGTAAGGGCCGCCCAAATCCTGGTCGCTGGTTCGTTCGACCGTTTCGAAATCCACGTCCGTCGCCTTCACAGGCGGACGTTCTCATCAGGGGACTCCGTGCGATGACACCCAAGATCGCTCGATTCCTTGTCGATCATGAGCCGGCGACGCCGTGCCTCGTGCTTGACATTGACCGTGTGGCGGAAAACTTCCGCGCGCTGACGCATGCGCTGCCGCTGGCGCGCATTTATTACGCCGTGAAAGCGAATCCCGCGCGCCCGGTGCTGGAACGTCTCGTCGATCTCGGAAGCCGTTTCGACGCCGCGAGTTTCGAGGAAGTGCAACTATGTCTCGACGCCGGCGCCGCGCCGGCCGAAATCAGCTACGGCAACACCATCAAGAAAATCTCGGCCATTCGCGCCGCCCATGCGGCTGGCGTGTCCCTGTTTGCCTTCGACTGCGCCGAGGAACTCGAGAAAATCGCGCGCCACGCTCCCGGTGCGCGAGTGTATTGCCGCCTGTTGGTCGAGAACGCGGGCGCGGACTGGCCGCTCTCGCGCAAGTTCGGCACCACGGTCGAAAACGCGCGGTCCTTGATGGTGCGCGCCGGCGAACTGGGTCTCGACCCGTATGGACTCTCCTTCCATGTCGGCAGCCAGCAGACCGGCACCGCGGCCTATGAGGCGGCGATCGGCCGCGTGGCCATGCTGTTCACCGATTTGCGTGACGCCGGCGTGAACATTCGCATGGTCAATCTCGGCGGCGGATTTCCGGTGCGCTATCGTGATGAAGTGCCGGAGATCGACGATTTCGGCAACGCCATCATGCGCGCGATGACAGCGCATTTCGGCAATGCCTTGCCGGAGATGCTGATCGAGCCTGGACGTTTCATCGTCGGCGATGCCGGCGTGGTGAGCGCCGAGGTGGTATTGGTCAGCCAGCGCGTGGCGAACGACCCGGTGCGGTGGGTGTATCTCGATATCGGCCGCTTTGGCGGACTGGCGGAGACGGAGGGCGAGGCGATCAAATACCGCGTCCGCACGCCGCATGACGGCACCGAGGCCGGACCGGTCGCGATCGCGGGGCCGACCTGCGACGGCGCCGACATCCTCTATGAACGCAGCAATTACCGGCTCCCCAAGGCACTGGCCTCCGGGGATCGGATCGAATTGCTGTCCACCGGCGCGTATGTGACAACTTATGCAAGCCAGCGCTTCAACGGTTTCGCGCCGCTGACCGAACACTACATCTGAGCTTCCGCGCGTCCTGGCCCATTAAGGGCCAGGGTCGCCGATTAACGGGAGCACTTACGCCTATGGCAACCATCAAGATCACCGCGACCGACGGTGCGGGTTCGTTCGACTGCTATCTGCTCGAACCCAAATCAAAGCCCGCCGGCGCCGTCGTGGTCATCCAGGAAATATTCGGCGTCAACGAATCGCTGCGCGAAACCTGCGCGGAGATCGCCGACATGGGCTTCTTCGCCCTCGCGCCGGATCTGTTCTGGCGGCAGGAACCGAATGTCGACATCACCGACAAGACCAAGGAGGAATGGGACAAGGCGTTCGCGCTGATGAACGGCTTCGACCAGATGAAGGGCATCGAGGATCTCAAAGCCACCGTCTCGGTCGCGCGCGGGCTGGACGGCTGCAACGGCCATGTCGGCACGATGGGCTACTGCCTTGGCGGCCGCCTCGCCTTCATGATGGCGACACATTCCGACGCCGACGTGAACATCTCGTACTACGGCGTGGGCCTCGATGGCCTGCTCGGCGATCTGGGCAAGGTCAGCAAGCCGCTGGTCGTGCATGTCGCCGACAAGGACGGTTTCTTCCCGGCCGAGGGTCGCGCGAAGCTGGTGGAGGCGACCAAGGATCACGCTCATGTCCACACCTATGTCTATCCGAACGCCGACCATGCCTTCGCCCGCGTCGGCGGCACGCATTGGGATGGCCGCTCGGCGGTGATCGCGAACGGACGCAGCGCCGAGGCGCTGGTGGCCGCGCTCGGGTGACGCTGTCGCGCCGCGCCCTGCTCGCGGGCGCGGCGTTCCTGCCGCTCTCCGCCGCCTCGGCCGACTGGCGCGAGATGGCCGCGACCTGGCTGGCCCCGCTTCGCGCCGCGCCCCCGGGCCTGATCCGCAGCTACGAAATCCGCACCGGCGCCGACGCGCGGGATTTCGATCGCGTCCACGCCATCTGCGCCTATGTCTACGACAACGCCCTCGCCGGACTCGCGCTGCTGGCGGCGGGCGACCTTGATCATGCCCGCGACATCGCCCACGCGCTGGCGAGCGCCCAGTCCGCCGATCGTTTCTGGCATGACGGCAGGCTGCGTAACGCCTACGCGGCGGGACCGATGGCGTCCCCGGCGCGGCTGCCCGGATGGTGGGATCCGGCGCGCGGGATGTGGCTGGAGGATGGCTATCAGGCCGGCACCGCGACCGGCGTCCTCGCCTGGGCGATGCTGCTCTGGACCGCGCTCGGACCGGATTTCCACCCCGCCGCCGGCCGCGCCGCCGATTGGGTCGTCGCCAAGGTGCGGGGGGAAGCCGGCTTCACCGGCGGCTTCATCGGCTTCGAACCGAACCCGCTCGCGCTGACCTGGACCAGCACCGAGCATAATCTCGATCTGGCCGTCGTCCTCGCGCGGCTCGGCCGGGCGGAGGCCGCCTTCGCCGCCTCCTTCGTGGATCGCATGTGGGACCCGCGCGAGGGCCGCTTCCTCTCCGGCCTCAAGCCCGACGGCACACCCAACCCGCATTCGGCCGTCGACGCCAATCTGTGGCCGCTGCTGGCCGGGGGCTCACGGACGCGGGCTCTCGACTGGGTGCTGGCGCGGCATGGCCTGCCGGCGGGCGCGCCAATCGGCGAGATCGACGGCGTGGATTTCGACACGGACCGCGACGGCATCTGGCTCGAAGGCACCGCCATCGCGGCCCTTGCCCTGCGTCAGCGCGGCAACGAGGCCCTCGCCGCGCGGCTTGGCGCGACGCTGGCGGCGAACACCGCGCCATCGGGCCTGATTTTCGCCTGCACGACGTCCACGCTGACGACGGGTCTGTCGACCGGGCTCGATCCGTCGTCGCCCGATTTCCTGTATTTCCGCCGCCCGCACATCGCCCCGACCGCCTGGGCGGCGCTGGCCGCCCTCGGCGCCGATCCGCTGCGCCTCTGATTGATCACACGGTCGCCAGACTCCCCACCAACTCGTCGAACATCGCCCGCAGCGTCGCGGCGGAGACGTTGGTGTGGCTGGCGCACACGGTGAAGAACGCGCCCGCCGCATCGGCGTGGATCTCCCGCAGCGAGTAGTTGGAGAAATTCTCCGGCTTCCACACGCTGCGGCCCAGCAGTCGCCGCCCGCCGGGCAGATCGTCGCGATGATACCGATCCAGCAACCCGCTCGCCTCCGCGTGCAGCGCATACAACGTGTATTCGGTCCAGCGCGCCCGCACATCCAGCAGCGCGAGCCAGGGCTCGCTCGTCCCGAGCCTCGCCGCCAGCGCCTCGCCCAGCGAATGCGCCACATCGCGCGCGAGCATCTGCGGCGTGACGTTGAGGCCCGGACGCGTCGTGTCCGCGGTCACGCCCAATACCCCGGCCGAGGCGGTCCACCAATGCGGATGCTCCGCCTTCGACATCCATGAGGTGAAGCAGCGTCCGTCCGCCACCAGATCGGTCAGGCGCAGCCGCCGGCACAGCAGGATGTCGGGGTCCAGCGTCAGGCAGAACGGCACCGGGCCGGCCTGGGCGAAGGCCAGCTTCAATACCTGCTGCTTGTACCAGCCGATCGCCCGATGCGCGCCAATGCCGGGCACCACCTCGTCCTCCGGGACGAACACGAGTTCGGTCCGGCCATAGCGGTCGAACGCGACGCGCGCGGCGGCGATCTCGGCGGCGAGGCAGACCACGAACACCGGCAGCTTCTCCGGCAGATCGAGAAACAGCTCGAAGCTGTCCAGCATCAGGCGCAGGCGCTCGATGTTTTCGGTGTAGTGCCCGCCGCTGATCTTGAGCGGCACCACGGCGGCGACCGGTAGCGCCATCACGAATCCGCCGCCAGCGCGCGAGTGAGTAGCGCGCGGGCCTCGGGCATCGACCAGACGGTGTCGTCGGCGGCGAGGGTCAGCGCCTCGGGCGAAATTGCCGCCTCCAGCTGCCAGCGGTTCCAGCCCGACGCGGCGTCGCGCTTGGCGAGGCCGTGGATGAGGGCGCGGCCAATGCGGCGCAGCGTCACGTGCTCCGCCGCGTTGCGCGCCTCAGTCTCGACTCGCGCCGGATCGGCGGGCGGGCCGATCTCGCCTGCGAGCGCCTCGGCCATCGCGGCGATGGCGGGATAGCGCATGTTGACGAACAATTCGTGAGTGG
>Ga0116231_10013600_pt1 | contig 11338 bp, 4 predicted proteins | sample S1TSphgellanicum_2_FD_89695 | JGI IMG/M metagenome (GOLD analysis project Ga0116231, IMG submission 89695) | Host-associated microbial communities from peat moss isolated from Minnesota, USA - S1T2_Fd - Sphagnum magellanicum MG | ecosystem: Host-associated > Plants > Peat moss > Unclassified...
AAAAAAAAAAAAAAAAAAAAAAAAAAAACAAAAAAAAAAAAAAAAAAAAAAAAAAAAAAAAAAAAAAAATCATTTATAAACGAAGCTCAAACCCCACTAATTAAAAATACTTATATAGATATAATTTTAAAGTAAAAATTAAGTATAAATAAATAAATCTCATTGTGGTTTTTTTTTCTTCTTCTTCAGATGAATTTCACTAATGTACTTACTATTAGTAAGAAACCAAAAACCTCCCGCCCATAAATGGCAACGTAAACTCGGTACTTGACTATCGACCAGTTGCCATGTGGCACTATTTGATTGGGGTGAATGGCTGCACTTTATAATGATGGAATTGCGTACCGTCACACGTGTGAAGGTCATAATCTGTCATCAGTTAATTTCCTTGAGTTTGCGGTAAGTACTTTTACTTACTAGTGAGTTACTACAGTGTCCTTTTCATTTCTTTACTCACCCTAGTTGTCCTCATTAATTATTTGTTACTATTGGGGGGTAATTTTGGAGGGTAATTTTTAAATTTTTTTTTTTTTTTTAACTGTGTGGATTCTCGATGAGTGTTGATGTCTTGACCCAAGACTTTACTGACATTGACTTGGTAGGTAGGTAGATAGATAGATAGGTAGGTAAGTAAGAAGGTAGATAGGTAAGTAGGTATATAGATAGGTAGTAGGTAGGTAGTGAATTGTAGTATGTAGAAGTAATAGTTCCTAGTAAGTGTTTTTATTTTGTAATATTATTGGGTGAAATAGTATTAAGGCCTTTTTTTTTCTCAAAATAACTATTTTAAAATAAATATATATATGTTTTTAGAAGCAAAGTATTGTTTCCATATAAGTTTTTTCTTTATACTTTTTTTTCACTTTTTCTTTTACTTTTGCCTCTTTTGGGGGGAAGAACCAGGCTTTTTGCTCCTTTTTTTTTCCCCTCTATTTTTGGGAAGCAAGACTTTTGGGCAATGGATTTTTCTTCTTGTCCCCATGTATATCACAACTATGCCCATTTTGGTGGGGCATCTTCTTAATTGGTTCAAGGCTTGGGTAAAGGACTTGCACTTGAGTTGGTCTTCTTTTATTAAATGATAGCAAATTGGATGATTTTTTAAGGTATAATTATTATTATTTATTGTGAAAAATGAAATAAGTGTACAATTCAATCACAAAAATATATGAAGAAGAGGATTGTTGTTCGTGTTTATTATGTCCACTAGTTATTTGTTTATTTTACCAAATAGGATAATATTGTAGCCTAGGGTTAGTTTCCACCTTGACAAAACAAATAATTTTTCTTTTTCAATTGTGACTTCATTTTTAAAATTAAAATTTTTTTTCCCCCTCATCATGTATTATAATATTGTGATATGAGAAGTGAAATTATTCAGAGTGTACCCTATGATAATTATGATGATTTTCAACATGTCAATTTCATATTTTCATAAAAATTCATTTCACTATTTTGAAAATTATTTAATGATGAAACTGACCTTAGGGTAAGATAGTTAATTTCAACTATATATCATATTCTAGTACGATGATATATATTTGTTTTGCAAGTCAATTTTTCATGTATATGCATATTTTGTAAAATAGATCAAACAAGGCTCTTACTCATGTAGCACAATAATCGCAATGATACAATGTGATTTGCCACAAATTCAATGCGAGGCAAAACAAATAAGGATATTCATTTCCATGGTGTATAGTGTATATGACATGTGACAACAAAAGAGTCGAGGATTCATTTGTGGTCAATTCCTTTTCATTTCCTTGTGCTTGTAAAGAACTTTGTTTCTTCTCTTTCCTTTTTTGGTTTTATGTTTTTGATTTGTTTGTTTGATTTATGGGGTGATGGTGTGACCATGGCAAAGAATGGCCTCGGATTCTCTTCTTGTGAATTCTAATGGCTACAAGTATGTTGTTGAGATGCTTCACCCAAAAGTGAAAAGGGCTTGGGTATGGGGTAGAAAGCTGGGTTAAATTTGACACCTATTTGGCACCTATTGTTGCTTCTATTTATTTGATGTGGGCCAATGCATTGCGAAGTTCAAACCTTTTTTTCTTCGCAAGGAGTCACTTTAATCGACCCATCGATATTTTAGCAATTCGATGATTAGCTAAGTTGATAGTGGCAAATTAATTGCAAGTAATTAAATGTTTGTTAGTGGCCGTAATTTATTGTGCAATTGGTAAAAGTAACAAAGTCAAAGATTTCATGGGAGTCCAATTTTGGACAATAGAAATGTATAGCTCCACTTTTATAACAATTTTGCAATCCATCTATAGGTTTATGAAATGTGTGTGTATGTGGGGTTGTTTTGAAGTTCATGGGAGGAAAATATGATAAATTATGTATGTGTGGTAGCAAGGTTTCAAAGTGCTTGAAACATCTATGAAGTCACAATGTGATATTAAAATCGAGTAGATTGATGAGAGATGTTGGAGATAATAAGTATCTAGATAAACCAAATACATACATGGTACTTAAGTTGATATTGGGTCAAGAATGCAAAGACCTATACTTTCATAGGTAATAGACATGCAAAAAAGTATAATTAATATGTAGTTCCAAAATATAATTATAAAAATGTTTCCCCCTTGGCCGATATATAGGTCAATAAAAAGTTTAACTTTTGGCAAACATTATGGGATATAGTGTGATGCTATTGGGAACATGTTGAAAAAAACATTGGGAGCCTAGTGGGAACACCTTAAGAACACCAAAACCTAAACCTCCTTAATCCTTTTGCTTTGCCTTTGCCCTCCCCCCCCCAAAGAAATAAAAATTAAGCTTTATAACTAGTTGTTGCCTTATCTCATTGGCTACAAGGAATTTATGTTTCTAATTATGTTCATCACCCATGCTTATATCCTTCCATGAATGTGGGTACCTATATGTTGATTGTATTAACTAATTGGGGTGGGGGGAGGGGGTTGGGACCCAAAAAATAATTTCCTTGCAAGGAGCCACTTTGATTAGAGTGTTGTAAAAATAAGAAATATAAAATTGCATTTTTTTTGGGGTTCGTATAATAGGAAAATTCTTGCCAAAAAAAAAACAATTGTTAAACCTTGAACTAGGTGTAATCACCCAAGGCAAGATGGTAGAAAAGTGATTATGTTGTTGTTTATGTTTTAATGTAATTTTAATTAACTTGCAATTGGTGTTATCACAAATAACATATTTCACTCTTCACTAGCTATCAAATTAAAAAATAAGTTCTTCATCTTGATTAACATGTTTCCTTATAGCTTGGAGGGTTTTCCTCCATGCGATGCAACCATAATCTATGAAATTATCTCAAAAAGCCTAATGAATTTTTTCTTTATTCCATTTGAAGGAGTTGAAAACTAAATCATTATATTTCACCTAACACATTCAAATAATAGTACCTCTAAAAAGATTCCATGTTATACAAAACTTTATGAACTTTTTTGGTAAGGTTTGTTCAAGTAAAGGTTGTTAGCATGTAATAGTTTCCAAGTCTTAAGTTTCATCATTCTTGTTTCCATTTTGTTGATGATGTTTATTGCCCATCCTCATGATTGTAATTGTGACTTAAAACAAGTCCAACATCTATGTAATATCGAATTCAATTTTGATGTGGGACAAAAGGGACATAAGGTGTTAATTGATGGGTCAATGTTCATTCTCCACGTGTTCATGACAATACCTTGACGCCATATTGACTAGAGGAAGGTAGTTTCTTTACGTGATTTATTAAAATAAAATCCATTTATCATGCTTAGAAGGTTGGATACATGAAAGGGGATACAATGAGTGATCACATGCAAATTAGACTCATTGAATTCAAATGCTTTCAAAGTCCATTTAGATAACAAAGATTGAAGGGTCCTTAGGGTTTTGTAATGTTGAGCCTTCGGTTGTTGTACTTGTTGCAACAATCAACCCAACTTATTCAAATGTGAATAGTTTTATGCCTTCCATTGCATTAATATTTTTTACAAAGACCCTTAATTTTGTGAAATGTCTTTAAAAATCCATTCCATATAGAAATGAAAAACTAAAGTGTAAAAAATAACACATGATTAATGATGACCAAACAACTAGTTAAAGAGAGCTTGGTCCAAAACATTAATGTAATTTGCTTTTAAAAAATTTATGAAAAAATCATTTACATTTTTAACCATAAGATTGAGTTTGAAAGGTGTTTGTCTTGTTAATGTTTCCTTCAACAACCCATTGACATTGGAACTCTTTAATCCAAGTCAATTGTGGAACCACTTATGCAATGTTTTTTGACCATGTGATAGTCAATCTTGAGACGTCTTGAAACCAATTAAAGACATGGGTTAAGTTCTTAACCATCTACTCATTACATTCAATAATAAATAATGTGTAATTTCATATTGAGAAATGATTTGTTCAATTTGATCATTTGCAAAGCAGTGGTTCCCTTGGGCTCACCTTTGTACATTATGCAAGTTCAATTTTGGGTAAATTCAATGGGATAATGCATGTAGTTATTAGGAACATCTAGGGGAACACGTTCAAAACTTTTTGGGAATGTAATTGGTGGGTTGGAACCAATGGAAACATGTTGGGAACATATTGAAAAACAAATTGAAAATTTGAAAAGCATGATGGGAAGGTCATTGGGACCTTGTGGGAGAATATATTAGGAACATGGTGGAAACACAAAAATCCAACAAAAAAAACACTTCACCCCCCACCTCTTCATCCCAAGGGAGCAAGATGGACATTTTTTTGGTGCATAATAAATTATTTCACTAACTACATGAAAATTCAATTCAATTTTTTTTTTGGCATGGGTTAATACTCCTCCCAAAGACCATGGGTACTTATTTGGTGTGTGTGTTGTTTTACATGCTAGTGCAAGGTTGATTTCAAAAGTTGGAACCCAATATCAATGAATCACATTTAGTACTATTTCGAGTTAGGTTGAATATATAAAACCAATTGCATACTAAAATCTTGGATAATTGAGAAACCACATATTGTTACCCACATTTGCATTTTGTTAAGTCTTTAAATTTAAGCATTTTTTTCTTTTCTCTTTTGAACAAGATTAACTAAGGTTTCAATTACCCAATGAAACAATCATTGTGATTCAAATACGATTAATTTTTTGTGATGGAAGGTTTCAACAAATACATAATTAAATCAATGTTACCAACCAATCCACGCCATACCATGAAATTCACAAGTTTGGCAATCATCCAATCATACACAACCATATGGTGCAAAAAGGTTAGAATTTAAACCTTTTTGCATGGTTTTCTTGTCTTTTCCCTTGTGGGTCATTGACCAAACAAGCAAAATGTTTTCTTCATGTTTAGCCCCAAAAAATGAAATTAAAAAAATAAAAATAAAAATCTAGACATCAAAAGTTGCAAAAGTCTTCGATTAAATGCAATATTAATTACCATTATTTATTTATTTATTTATCTATTTTCCTTAATTCCTCCCCTTGCAAGGACCATAGCTAAAACAAGGAAACTCTCAACTTCTTAAAAGAAAAAGAAAAGAAAAGAAAAAGAAAAGATTCCTTGCCTTTTGTAGATTTGTCCACATAGCTATATATCCCCCACCTCACCCCAAAAAGAAAAAGGGTAAGCAAAGAAAAGGAAATACCAGACATTGACTATTTTTTTAAAACTCCAAAAATATTTTCTTAATTTAAAAAAAGGTTTTTTTCAAAAATAATAAGCGCATACAAAAATATATATATACGTACAAATACACTTATACATACATACACCTTACAGACGTACTTCTAACATCTTGGGCTAATTAGAACCGGACCGGACCCGTTGCCACGTCAGCCCGAATGTAGCTAAATGAACTTTCTCAGTGTTGACGGTAACTTGGTAATTTGTGCTAGTTAAGTAAATTTAGTTAAGGGTAATTAAGGCGACTGACCGAGCAGACGGCCGTGCGTAGCTAAATTCAAATTTGGCTCCCTATTTAATTTACCGCCCTTGAAGTTAAACTTAATAATTATCCCGGTGATTATTACCTACCGACCAACCCACCACTTACCCACCTACCCACGCTGCCGTTACTTTAAGTTCTACCTACCCTAGTAGCTAGAGTAGTAGGTAGGAACTCGGAACCCGGAAAATACCGGAGGTAAAATTCTGGTAGTAAACTGTAACCATTTCCACGTGTCATTACCAAAAGGGGGGTTTTTTAGCTGTTAATTTTTTTGGTTTACTATTTTACCTAGTAAGATGAAAATTGAAGTGTGGTGCAATCGGGAGCGTTCAAGTTTTAAGGGCTAGGATGTGGATTCACAAGTGTTTTTCTTTGAAGATTTTTAATATGGCTTAAATGGCGATTAATAAATAGGATGATTTTAGCCAAATGTCGCTATAAACCAGATATGAAGTACAAAAAGTTTTAGCCAGTATATAAATCTGTCGATTCCTACTACTTAGAAAATAAATTCTGGCTATTGTAATCCTCTAAAATAAGTTCATTTTCGGTTTTTTTTAAATAATAATTTCGCTATTTGGCGAAATTTCGCCAGTTTGAAAAAATGCTATTATGGTAACGGGTTTTGACAGTGGGGTAAAAATAGTTTCCAAAATCAGAATCTTCTTTTCTTCGTTTGAGTGAAAAGAAAAAACACTCCTGCGCGGTAATTAAGTTTTCACTGTGCGGTGAAGCATTCCCGATAAGCGTGGTAATAGCGCGGTAAAACGAAATTGGGGTCGTCGTCTCGCACGCTCCGACCTCCGACGCGCGGGGAGCGCTCTCCCGCTGCTCCGCACTCTTGTCGCTTCGCGGTCGATGCCGCGTTCTTTAATGCTCTCTCGCGCTGCTGTTTAGAGAACGCAGTCTGCGAAGTTCCGTCTTGTTGAATATTTGAGTTTTCAGCTTTCGAAAAACCCAAAAAATATAAAATTTCTTCGACAACTTCTCACAGGTTTTCTTGTCAGAGAGTGAGGGCAGGAGTGATGAACGCAGAGACAACGCGAGAGAGAGAGAGAGAGAGAGACAGAGAGAGATTCCAAGTAACCTAGAGTTGCTGGGTGTGGAATTATTTTTGGTTTCTGGAACATCAATGCGAACAGAGACTGCGAGGTACAGAACTTTTTGAGAACGAGTATGTGGGAGTCTTGCGTAAATCCTGTAGCTTTTGTGCAAGGTGAAGAAGGGTGGGTAGGTGGAGGACGAGAAGGGAGATCTTTGTCGAGGTGAGCAGTGGGTGGTTCTGGTTCTTCTCTAGAGCTTCTGCTTCTAGTCGGGGGGTCTTCTTTTTTGGGTTTCTTTGTTGACTAGCAGTTGCGCATTTTTCTAGGGAGAGAAGAACGGGGGATTTGGAGCGAACAGAAGTTTGTCTTCAGAGCTCTCTGCTCTCTGTGGAGAACGATGATGGCGCTTCGAGTTGTTTCTGAGTTGTTTGGTCTAGCATGGAGACATCCTTTGGTTTCCTTTGGCATTTTGCTTCTCTTTACACCTCCGTTTTTCCCTATCATCCGGTTCTTCTCGCCTCTTCTCATCTCTACTGCTGTCTTCGTCGTCGCTATGGTGAGTTTGGGTCCTAGTTCTAGCAAACATGGCGGCGGGGGTGTTTCTGAGTCCGAGGATAACTGGGATTTTCGCAAGTCTTCAGATGGTGGTGCCAGAGAGTGGGAAGAGAAAGATATCCTCCAGGAGCAAGAAAATGGCGATCGACCTTCGAAGAAACGCAAATCCTCTGGCAGAGAGAGTTGGGTTGATTGGGTGAAGAACGTGGAGGCCATAGGCCTTGCTTGGGTTGACCAGAAGCTGAAGAACGAGTCGGAGAACTGGCCTGGTCAGAAACTCGATGATCACAACGTCTCCATTCTACAGGAAGCTTTCGGACAAGAAAACCTAACTAGATCCTCACAAGAGGATGCTCAAGTCCCAGAGAGTCATGCGACGAGAGGTGCTAATGAAAGAGAATCCAATCCTAGCGTTGCCAAGGAGCTTCCGGTATACGACGAAAGTCCTCGACACAGTAGCCGTGATCGAGCTGGTGTTGTCGACTCTGGTGGTTTGCCAAACTCTGATGAAATGCTTGGTGAAGATGTCAGAGGTGGTGCTGTAGAAGAAGATTTGGCAGAGGGGGAAGAAGCAAGAACTGCAGTCAATTCTGCTGCTGTGATGCATGAGCACTCTTCTTCGGTACCGGTAATTCAGATCCCTCCGAAGCCTTCTATTCTGGGAGAATCGGCAGTAGAGAGTCCGTCAACAGATGAAGACGAAGATCTCGGCAGACCTCGCCAAAGAGTCGTGGGTTCCTTGTCACGGAGTTCTGATTTGGACAGTCCTGCAACGCTTACATCTGCCTCTGTGAAGCTCTCAGGAGTGGAGTCTCTCGCTGAGGCAATCGAGAGTCAGGAGAACTACGCAGTGCAAGATCAGAATACTACCTCACAAGCAGCAATAGCTGCTGGTGTCTCGCCTGCCATTCTCAAAGCGTTGCAGCCATCGACATCGGAGAAGGTGAATGACATCATTGAGAAGTTGAAAGTGTTTTGTGAAGACGGACTTGATGCTCCTCCTTCTGCACCTCCCAAGCAGTCATCGCCCTTGTTCAAGCCTTTATCTAAAGAGGGTGGGAACAACAGTAGCAGAAACGGAAAGAAACCCAAGAAGAAACAGCTGCTGGATTCATCTGATGATGATACTTCCTCGGGTGATGAGGTGATGAGCGATTCTGACTCCGATTCCGGTTTCCAAATCTTCCCGGCGCACCCAACTGCAGACATGAAGGTACGTCCACCGATGAAGCTTGACAAGCAGCAGCAGCAGCAGAAGACAAACACCTCAGTTGTTCCAAACTCGTCTTCTCTCTAGAATTTTTTTCCCCTTGTTCTCCATATCTGCAAGGAGCATCATCAGCCAATGACGTAAATTTTTGTATAGTCGAACTGTAGCAGTAATCCTTTTTTGTTTTTCCTTTGATGAAGATGCTCAACAAACAGCATCTTCTGCTCTAACCTTTTCTTTTTTTGCGGCAGTAGAATCGGAATCAACACTGACAATCCACACTGTTATATAGTACCCATTTTCCGAACTATTCTCGAATCAAATCGAGAGAAGAAGTTTGTACCTCATCATGAAGGAGCGAGAGAGTCAGAGACAAGAGACAGAAAGATAGAGAGCTTGACTTTCTACTCCAAAACTCTTCCTCCAATTTTTTCACATTTCCAAACTACTAATTGTCTCCATTTTGGAAAACAAATTTCTTCTTCCCAGTTCCTGTTTTTTCTTGATGTTAAGTCTTGTTTGTACAATTGACGCATTTAGATCATACACATCATGAAGAAGGTGTTTTTGAGTTTTTTGTGTTTTTTTCTCCCTTTGATGTTGTTTGAGAATTGCTGCAATGCTCCATGTTATAATTGATATTGGTCCTTTCTCCGTTAAATGAGCTACTTGTGAAACTGTAAATTAATACGCTTGACAATCAAAATACACAAGATATTGATGCTGGAAGATCACAAAACTGAAGCTATTTCCAGCAATGCCTTACAGTTCTTTGCACAAAGATTTCAGATGCCAATATTGAAGCAGCAATTGCTGTTGTGCTAACCTGTGGAACGTACTCAAGTGTGATGATGGTTTGACACACTTCCAAGGCGAGAAAGGAGGACAGTAGTACTTTGAAGAAAACTTTTGACAAAGAAGTCAGGACTAGTAAAACCCTAAAGCATGCGGAATAACATTTGTCAATTTCATGATAATCAGCTGCAGGGATCTGCCGCCACTGTTAAATCTGAGTAAAGTTCAGACCTCATCAAATAGAAGGAAATCTCTTGCAGATCTTTAGGGAAGCTTGAATCCGGAACGAACGCTGCCTGTCTCCGCTCCGAGCAGAGAGTTCGCAATGCTCGTTTAATAGTTGCAGAACGTAATGCATGCTGAAATTCTCATGGTGCAGACTTGAAAGCAAATGCAATTTGAAACCAATACCTGGTCCCCTCCTGGCCCTTCCATGTGGAACCCTGACCAACCTTCCCAACTCCTATATAGCAACTGTCTGCAAAAAAAGAAATGAAAACTCATTACTGACAATGTCAGATCCGAAAAAAACTTCTGTCGAAACAGAGGCACGTCTATATAGTGATCTGTTGTGCTGGAGAAAGTGCCAAAGGAAACACAGATTGTAGACAAAAGGTTCAAACAAATGAAGTGCTAATGTCAGATCTGGAAAAGCGTAAATTGAAAGTGAAACACATGCATGGAATTTTTTTGTGGCACTGGAGAAAAACCGCTGAAGAAAAAACACAGATCGGTATTGAATTGTATTGTAGACAAAGAGCATACAAATGTGTACTGCCTAATGTCAGATCTGAAAAAATCAACGTTGAAAGATAGACAGACACGTCCATAGTATTTCTTCTCTTGGAAACGGTTGTGTCGGAGAGAAATTGCTGAAGAAAAAACACACATCAGAATTGTAGACAAAGAAAGAGCACACGCAGGAGAGAGGAGACGCAGAGAAGACAGAAAGACACAGAGAGGAGAGGAGGAAGAAGCACAATCGAGAGGACAAACAGAAATGGACCTATTCCCACATCTGAGGCCGTGGTGATCACCCATCCGAGTGGCCAAATTCCAGACTACTGGGACCAGGGTTTTTTTTTTTTTTTTTCAATTTCAGGCAATTTTGTGATGTAGGTGGACTTAGCCAAAACAAGTCAGAGAGAAATTGGAATTTTTTTTAAAAAGCCACATCATATATATTAAAGAAAGTAGGTCGACACGTGGCGAAACTGGTTATTGGCCTCTAGGTGTGAAAAAGTGGTTTCGAGGTCCACGTCACTAAGTTTCGTACACTACTTGGCTACTACTGCAAACCATATTATACCCTACAGTTATGTTAAATTGCTACCTTTTTTTCCTTTCTTTTACGTAACTTATTTTTTCTTTTCCATGTAGTGTGTTAAGTAGGTACTACGTCTTGTCGGAAGTTCGTAGAGAAAGGAATCTTTTGAGTTTTTTCTTTACCTTAAGTGTAAAGGAAACAAATAGGGGTGAGGAGAAGGAAAAGAGAGTTGAGGCAGTTGAGTAAAAGAAAGAGGGACTGCAGTCCTCCTCGCGCAGTGAGGAAGATCGAGCGAGACAGAAAAAGAGTGTGAGTGTGTGTCGCTCAGTGACTGTGGTTTTTCCCGTTCGCAATCTTGCATCAAGTGTTGTGGTGGGTGCCAATCGTCCCTACCTTCTTCTCTTCTCTTGTGTGTGTGTGTGTGTGTGTGTGTTTTGTTTGGTTGGTTTTTTTTTTTTTTTTTTTTTTTTTTTTTTGTTTTCTTTTTTTTTTTCCTCTTTTTTTTTTTTTTTTTTTTTTTGTGGGTGTTTGTTTGCTTCGTTGCGTTGTCGT
>Ga0116231_10013601_pt1 | contig 11337 bp, 8 predicted proteins | sample S1TSphgellanicum_2_FD_89695 | JGI IMG/M metagenome (GOLD analysis project Ga0116231, IMG submission 89695) | Host-associated microbial communities from peat moss isolated from Minnesota, USA - S1T2_Fd - Sphagnum magellanicum MG | ecosystem: Host-associated > Plants > Peat moss > Unclassified...
AGTCGGGCTCTTTTCGTTATGAGACCGAGACCTTGAAACCGCCCCCGCCCCAGAGTCCCAAAAGTTTTTTGGTTACTTTTTTTCAAAAAAGTAACGCCTTATACCAACGGTCATAAAGCATAACCCTTGGTATAAGCTTGTTTTTTGGCGCGTGGCCGCCCCACCAGCCCCACGCGCGATACCAACCGGCCTTGAAGATGAGTCATCTTCAAGGCCGGTTGGTATTATTTGCCTCACGCCCCGGCGAGCGGTGCGTAGAGTTCCGGCCGGCGGTCCGCCAGCAAGGGATCGGCTTTGCGCACGGCCGCGTGGTGTGCCGCGTCCGTATCGGCAAAAATCATCTCAGCCCCCCGCCCGGCGGCGGCGAGCACCGCGCCGTCCGGCCCGCAAATGCTGGACAGGCCGATATAAGAGAGCCCGTCATCCGCGCCGGAATGGTTGGCGTAGGCGACGTAAAGCTGGTTCTCATATGCGCGCGCGGGGATGACGTGGCGGGCCACCTGGTCGTAGGGCTCCATCTGCGCGGTCGGGATTAAAATAATATCCGCGCCGGCGAGGGCGAGGCGCCGCGCGGGCTCGGGAAACTCGATGTCGTAGCAGATCAGCAGGCCGATCTTCACGCCGCCCAGTGTCGCCACCGGAAACTCATCGCCCACCGCCTTGAACATCGCGCGGTCCAGCTCGCCGAATAGATGGGATTTGCGGTAATTCAGCAAAATCTCGCCGTCCGGGCCGATCAGCACGGCGGCATTGGCCACCGCGCCGCCCACCAGCTCAGGGTAGCCGAAGACCAGGGCAATGCGCTGCACCGCGGCGATGGCCTGGGCCGGCGCCAGCCCCTCGGCCGTAACCGCCAGTGCCCGCGCCTGCTCAGGCCCGATATTGTAGCCGGAGAGGTACATCTCCGGCAGCAGCAGAATATCCGCCCCGGCGGCCTTGGCCTCGGCCGCCTTGGCGGACATCAGGGCAAAAGCGGCGGCAGGGTCGGCGACATGGCCGGGAGTCTGGCAGAGGGCGATTTTCATGAGCCAAGGCTAGATCAGACAAGGCAAGAAAGTAAGCGGTCGCTTTGTCTCGAAGAAAAGCTCCGCAAAAGACTTTTATCCGCTGGGGCGGTGCTGTTTGGACCGCTACAGCCCAGAGGAAATAAAAGTTTTTTGCGCCGCTTTTTTTCAAAAAAAGAAGCGCTTGCTTAAACGTTAAACCTGAACAGCAGCACGTCCCCGTCCTTCACCACATATTCCCGCCCCTCGACCCGCAGCTTGCCGGCCTCGCGGGCGCCGGCTTCGCCTTTATGGGCCACGTAATCCTCATAGGCGGTGGTTTCCGCGGCGATAAACCCGCGCTCGAAATCCCCGTGGATGACGCCGGCCGCACCCGGGGCCTTGGTACCTTTGATGATGGTCCAGGCGCGGGTTTCCTTCGGGCCGACGGTGAAATAGGTGATCAGCCCGAGCAGGCCGTAGCCGGCGCGGATCACGCGGTCCAGCCCGCTATCGTCCAGGCCGAGATCGGCGAGGAAGGAGGCGCGGTCCTCTTCCGGTAATTGGGAGACCTCGGCCTCGATCGCGGCGGAGACGATGACATGCGCGGCACCCTGGGCGGCGGCCATTTGCGCGACGCGCGCACTCTGCGCGTTGCCGGTGGCGGCGGCGGATTCCTCGACATTACAAACATATAACACCGGCTTGGCGGTGAGCAGGTTGAGGCGCTTGGCATCCTCCGCCTGGGCCGGGGTGATGGCGGTGCGGGCGGCTTTACCGGCCTCGAGCGCTGCGAGGATTGGCTCCATAAGGGCGACGTCGGCGGCGGCGTTGCGGTCGTTCTTGGCTTTTTTCTGCAAGGCGGGCAGGCGTTTTTGCAGGCTTTCCAGATCCGCCAGCATCAGCTCGGTCTCGACCGTCTCCGCGTCGCGCAGCGGGTCCACCGAGCCTTCGACATGGGTGACGTCGTCATCCTCGAAGCAGCGCAGCACGTGGACGATGGCGTCCACCTCGCGGATATTGGCGAGGAACTGGTTGCCCAGGCCCTCGCCCTTGGAGGCGCCGCGGACCAGCCCGGCGATGTCCACGAATTCCAGGCTGGTGGGAATGATTTTGGCGGATTTGCCGATGCCGGCCAGCACCTCCAGCCGCTTATCCGGCACCGCCACGCGGCCGACATTGGGCTCGATCGTACAGAACGGATAATTCGCTGCCTGTGCCGCCACGGTGGCAGTGAGCGCGTTGAACAGGGTCGACTTGCCGACATTCGGCAGCCCGACGATCCCGCAGTTAAACCCCATTCTTTTGATCCCCAGTTTGCAGCGCCACGCGCGTCATAAAATCTTCCGGCTTGCCGGCGGCCAGCAGTCCGGCCGCATCCGCCACCGCGTCCAGGCAGGGCAGCAGCCAGGCCGTGTCCTGCTTGGAGAAATCCCCCAGCACATGGCCGGTCACCCGGTCCTTATGGCCGGGATGGCCGATGCCAAGCCGCACCCGCCAGTAATCCGGCGTGCCCAAACACTGGTCCATGCTGCGCAGCCCGTTATGGCCCGCAGCACCGCCGCCGCGTTTGACCCGGATTTTGCCGGGGGCGAGGTCCAGCTCGTCATGGAACACGGTGATCTGCGCGGGCGGGATTTTGTAGAAGGATGCCGCGGCCTGCACGGCCTCGCCTGAATTGTTCATGTAGGTCATCGGCCGCAGCAGCAGGATTTTTTGGCCCGCCACCGTGCCCTCGGCGCATTCACCCTTGAAGCGGCGCCGCCAGGGGGCGAACCCATGGCGGCGGGCGATCACGTCAACGGCCATGAAGCCGATGTTATGCCGGTGCCGCGCCATGCCAGGCTCCGGGTTGCCAAGACCAACCCATAACTGCATGGCGCGGGAGAGGCGTTACTTCTTCTTCGCGGCCGGCTTGGCGGCCGGGGCGGGTGCCGCGGCTTTCGCCGGTGCTGCCTTGCCGCCCTTGCCCTTGGCCGGTGCCGCCGCAGCCGCCGCAGCCGCAGCCGCGTCCTCGGCCAACGCCTCGGCGGAGATAGTCGGCGGGGCGACGGTCGCGATCACGAAGTCACGGTCCAGAATCGTCGGCCGGGCATCGCCCACACCGATCAGGTTGGACCAGCGCACGTTATCGTTGATGTCGAGCGCGCCGAGATCAGCCTCGAATTTCTCGGGGATGTTATCCGGGTCGCAAGCGACCTCAACCGCGTGGCGCACCACGTTCAACACGCCGCCGCGCTTGATGCCGGGGCAGGTCGTATCATTCAAAAACACCACGGCGACGGAGACGCGCACGCGCTCCCCGGCGGCCAGGCGCTGGAAATCGACATGCTCGGGCGCGTCCGTCACCGGGTGGAACTGCACGTCGCGCATCAGCGCGCGGACGCGGCCCGCCGGGGTCTCGATTTCATACAAGCGCGAGCGCCAGCCGCCGCGCTTGAGCTCGCGCATCACCACGCGCGGGTCCAGCGCGATCAAGGATGGTTCCTGCTTGGCGCCATAAATTACCGCGGGTACTTTACCCGCACGCCTCGTCGCCCGCGCCACCCCCTTGCCGGCACGCGAACGCGACTCAGCTTCGATGAGTTCGAAATTGGCCATGTTACGCTCCTATAAACAACAAAAGCCGGCCTCCAGGGGTGCCGGCGTGGGCGGTGTAGACGCAAAGCGGGGGGAATTCAACCAAGGGCGGGGGAAGGCAAGGAAAAGCGCTTCTTTTTTGAAAAAAAGAAGCAAAAAACTTTTGATTCCTTTGAGCTTTTGCGGTCCAACCAGCACGGCCCCAGAAGAATCAAAAATCTTTTGCGGAGCTTTTCTTCGAGACAAAGCGACCGCTTGCTTAAGGCGTAATGACGTTGGGCATCGTGGACGCACCGGGTGGCGGCGCGTTGAGTTCGATCACCTGCAAAGGCTGATTGCCGGCGACGGGTATCGTCGCGGGGTTTGGCGCGTCCGGCCGGGGGCGGAGGCCGATTTCGCCATTTGCGGCGTCGTACAGCACGTCGAAATACAGAAATGGCAGGAACCCGGCGATGAGGCGCGCATTGGTGCCTTGCAGGGGGGCTGCCAGCAGGCCGGTGCCGGTGCCACGGTCGGCCGCGAAGGAGAAGCCGGTCTGCGCGAAGGCGAGGCGGGCGGGGTCCCCCGCCGGCCAGAGCGGGGCAGCGGCACCGCCGGGCGTGACCGCGATGACGCCTGGCGACCCGGTGTCCAGCAATGCGGGACCGCAGATTTGGTCGCCACTGGCGGTGTTGCTGAGGCAGGCGGGCAATTCGTCCACCCAAGCGGGCCCCGGCCCGGGGGCGGCGGCGCGGGCGAGTTTGAAGAGTTGGAAGCCCTGCAGGTCCGCAGGGCCGGGGTTGAGGGTGAGGGCACCGACGGCGTCCTGCCCGGGCTCCGGCAGATGGATGATCCAGCGGCGCGCGCCGGCCAGCGCCAGCGGGTTTTCCGCATAGGCCGCGCCGGAGGCGGGGGCGAGGCCGGCGCCGAGAATGGCCTGAAACCCCTGGCCGGCGATCCCATCCCCGCCGATGCCGTATTCGCCCGCCGGCAGCAGCGCGGCGCCGCATTGCGGCTGGAAGGCGGCGCAGCCGGTTTGCGCGATGAGTTCGAACGGCACGGGTGCCGCGGTGGCCAGCGGCCCGATCGCGATGGTTCCGGTGCCGATGGTGCCGGTGAGCTTATCGCCGCCGCCGAACTCGTACAGGCTGGCGAGCCCGGTATCGCTGAAAGCGGCGCCGATGAGAGCTGAGCGCATGACGCGCAGCCCGGTGGACCCGGTATCAAGCAGCGCCGGCATGGCGAGGGCGTTGCCGATGCTGACCGGCACCGCGTAGCGGATATCGCCATCCGGGAGCATCGTTTGGGTGATGGGGATGGTGACGGGCGGGGGATCAGCGCAAGCGGGGGACAATGCGGGCAGCAAAGCAAGGCATAGAAAGAAAGGGCTGCTTTTTTGAAAAAAAGCAGCAAAAAACTTTTGAGTCCTTTGGGTCCCCGGCGGTGCGAGGGCACGGGCAAAAATTCGTAAAAGTTTTTTGGTTCTTTTTTTCAAAAAAGAACCGCTTTCTTTCCCTTACGCAGCGTCGCGGACCCCATGCGGCAGCGTCGAGCCATCGGCGGCGCGGCGGATGGAGACTGCGCCGAAGCCCGCCGGCAGCGCAACATCAAAAGCGTGGCAGCCGGAGCCGAGGCCGGCGGCGCGCAAATCCGCCCGGTAGCGGTTGGCGAGCAGGCGGAGCACCACGATGCCGCCGCACAGCACCTCCAGCGCCACCGCTGCCTCCGGTGCGGCCGTATCCTGCGCCCAGCCGCGCAGGCGGGGGCCGGACTCGTCGATAAAGCCGCGTAGCGGCCCAGGCACGGGCACAGGCGGGGCCAAGCCGGCGCGGGCGTCGATCTGCGCCTGCACGCGCGCGAGCAAAAACCCGTCCTCGATCCGCGGCAGGCAGGCGGTTAAACCCGGCGGCGCTGCGTCCGCGCCGGTTGCGGTTTGGAACTGCGCGCGGTCCCCGATGTCGAGATAGCTCTCGGCCGGCGCGCCTTCGGCAAAAATGATCGCATGCGCATCGAGCTCGATATGGAAATACTCAACCTGCTCAACCGCCTTCACCTGGGTGACGCTGACGCCGTTGATCAGCCGCCAGGCGGGAACCAGCACGCCGCCCTCACAAATGCCGTGCCAGGGGGAGACGTAGAGATCGCGCGCGGGCACGCCATCGGCCAGGGCGCCGGGGTGCAGGCGGACGGGCAGGGCCAGATGGTCGCCCGCGATGAAGCGGCCGTTATAGGACCGGCGGCCGACCCAGCGCACGGGCGCGAAATTGCCGGCGGCGGTGCGCAGGAGATCGCCGATTTGCAGGGCTTCGACGGGCACCTCACCGTGATCGGTTGTTAGGTGTGTGCCGCGGCAAAAGCATTGCACGGCCTCGGTAATGATCACGCTGTTGCCGTACTGCCCGAGATGAAACGAGGCGGCATCGAGCGTGCCGGCGAAATCCAGCGCGTCGGCAGCACCGGGGCCGTAGATGACGAGGCCTTCGCCGGCGATGTATTCATCCGCCTGCGCGTCTATGCCGGAGAGCACGATGGTGTCCCCGGCGGTGAAGCCGGAAATGGTCTGGCCGCCTGCGAGATCGGCGGCGGTACCTTCCAGCGTCCATTCAGCGCCGGTGGCGAAGGAGATGTTGGAGAAGCCGGAGAAACTGTTTCCCATGTCCAGCGTGCCGGCTGTGGTGCCGGCGAGGAGAAGGTCGCCGAAGGCCAATACGCGCACACCGCCCTCAAATACCGCGCCAGGCTCGGCTTCGAGCACAAAGGTCTGCCCCGTGAGTGGGCTACCAAAATCCTGCACGGCGAACCGTCCGCCTGAAATCGTCCCAGCGTTAATGATCGTTCCACCGTTTAGCAGCTCAACACCGTAAAGACCGCCGCCTATACTCCCGGTATTGGTGATCGCCGCAGTGTATGGATCGTCGAAGACTCCCCACTCTGCCCCGTAAATGCCACCTTCGTTGGTGATGGTCGTAACGGCAAAGCCCGCCACCACGCCGCCGGAAATTTGGCTAAGGTTATTAAGCCCTCCTCCATCTAAATAGACCGCGGGATTGTTATAGACCGCGGGATTGTTGCTCGCGTTATTCACAATCGTGCCGCTGTTGGTAATGTAGACGCCTTTGGTTGAAACCGCGCCGACGATCGTGCCGGTATTGTCCAATACGCCGCCCGTGGCCATGCTCACGGCGGCGAGCGCGCTGGTAGCGACAATAACGCCTTGGTTGACGAGCGTGCCGCTTGCAAGAAAGATGGCTCCCCCGGCAATACCGGCGGCCTCGGCGCCACCACTCACCAACACATTGGCGTTGCTGATACGCGCCGCCACATAAATCGCTGCCCCGGCCGGCGTGGCGATGGTGGTCCCGGCGGCTATTGTCACATTCGCCGCTAACGACGCCTGTCCGGGAGCTACCTGGTCGTCTGAAGTCGTCGAGACGATCGTATCATCTCCGGCGGGCGGATAGGTAGAAAGGCTAGTCCCGGAGTTAAACAGATAAGTGTTGCCGTTTTCTGTATAGAACTGGATCGGCCCGTAAGGGTCATTTTGGGGTGCGCTGATCAGCTCTGTTACGGCGCCGTTGCTGATGGAAATCGATTGGTTCGTTGATGTTTCATGCAGACTGGTCGCGGCAAACCCAGAGAGGGTTATCACACTCCAGTCAGCCTGAATATCCTGGCCAGATGCCAAACCCGCCACATCACCCTGCAACGTCAAGTTTTGGCCTGAAAACGCCGCAGATTCAATTTCCGAAAACCCGGTAAAGGAGGTTCCCAGCCCCAGTAAGGTGCCGCTGCCGCCGTACAGGACCAGCGTGCCGTTGCCGGAGAGGTCCGCCACCTTTCCCGAAAATACTGCGCCGCTGATAATTGAAAGATTCAGTTCTTCTTGCGCGAGAACGGCGTAGCTGCCACCGGCGATGGTCCCGGCATTCGTGAGATCCCCCGTCGTCAGGCTAACGCCAATGGCATTGCCTGAAATGAGGCCATGATTATAGGCATCGATGCTGCCGGCGCCGACACCAAACGTACCGCCCATAACGGTGCCATAGTTTATGAAAGCAGCCTGCACGATGACCCCGCCGCCACCGCCTGAGGCCTTAAAGACACCATCGAGATAAACGCCGCCCGTCTGCCCTTCGATGTGTCCGTAATTTTTTAGCAAGACGCCTTGCGCAGGACCCGTGGGTGAGGAATCCGCCGCGAGTATCGCGCCCCAATCTGTGCCGGATATCACGCCGCCTACCTGGTTCACCACATCGCCGAAATCGAAAAAGACCCCGTTAGTTCCGGCGATGCTGCCCGCATTGCTCAGTAGCAAAGGAGTCGCAGCGGTCAGAAATACTCCCAGAACGCCAATGCTGCCCGAGACACTGCCCGTATTCGACAGCGTGCCGCCGACAAGATAGGCGCCCTCATCTCCGCCCGAAATCATACCCGTGTTCGTGACTGAGCCGATGTCAAGATAAACGCCCTGGGTGCCGCCGGAAATGACACCGGCATTGGCGATCGAGCTATCCACTATAACCGCGCCCGCAACCCCGCCGCCGATGCTGCCGATATTGGCGGCGCTGGACAGAGTGGTGATCGACACGCCAATACCAGACGCGGTGATTTTGCCCTGGTTGTTGATATAGCCGCCATAATCGGCCGCGACCGCGATAACCTTGCCGCCGCCCACACGCCCGGTGGCGGTATTGGTGAAGGTCACGCCGTTATTCACGAATACGGCGTTGAGGCCGCCATAAATGTAGGCCGCATTGGTGATGGCGCCGTACTGTACGTAAACCGCCGCAGTGGTGGCATGAATGGTGCCGTCGTTAACCACAGTCGTGTCGCCGTCGCCCACGGAGAGCACGGCGTAGCCAGAGGTGGAAATCTCGCCTTTGGAGGTGATGGAGACAATGTCCGACGTCCCGCGTCCCGGAGACAGGGTGACGCCCGTATGGTTCAGGCTGTTAATGGTGGTCACGGTCATGGAGGCGGAAATTCCTAACTTAAATGCGGCGCCAGGTTAGCCTCATTTATTAATGGAGTAAAAGCAACAATTCCGCTTCGCACATGGTAGAGAAAGAACTTCTTTTTTGTGAACAAAAAGGGAGCAAAAAAACTTTGCTTCCTTTGGGGCGGTGCCGTTGGGGCGGCTATAGCAAAGGGGAATTAAAAAATTTTTGCGGAGCTTTTTTTAAAAAAGCGACCGCTTGCTTCCCGCCGGCGCCGCACGGCTAGAACACCACCAGGTCATCCCGGTGGATCACCTCGTCGCGCCCCCTGAAGCCGAGCAACGCTTCAAAATCTTCCGAGCGGTGGCCGGCGATGATGGTGGCGTCCGTGCTGGAATAGGCGGCGAGGCCGCGGGCGATGCGGGCGCCGGCGGTGGAGAACACGTCCACCGCGTCCCCACGCTCGAAATTCCCGGTGACGGCTTTGATGCCGGCGGGGAGCAGGGATGAGCCGCCTTTGAGCGCGCGGGCGGCGCCGTCATCCACCGTGATGGCGCCTTGAGCGGCGAGGTGCCCGGCGATCCAGTTTTTGCGGGCGGAGCGGCCCTCCGGCGCGCCGAGGAACCAGGTGCAGCGGGCCCCAGCCCCGATCGCCGCCAGGGGGTTGGGGACGGCGCCAAGCGCGATGACCATATGGCAGCCGGCGCGGGTCGCGATGTTGGCGGCGACCAGCTTGGTGCGCATGCCGCCGGAGGAATAGCCGGGCGGGGGTTCACCGCCCATCGCGTCGATCTCCGGCGTCATCACCGGCACCAAGGGGATGTGTGCGGCGGCGGGGTCGCGCCTGGGGTCGGCGGTGTAGAGACCGTCGATATCCGAGAGCAGGATGAGGTGGTCGGCCTGCACCATTTCCGCCACGCGGGCGGCCAGGCGGTCGTTATCGCCGAAGCGGATTTCACTGGTGGCGACCGAATCATTCTCGTTGATCACCGGCACGCAGGCGAGGCTGAGCAAGGTGGCCAGGGTGGCGCGCGCATTGAGGTAGCGGCGCCTATCCTCGGTATCCTCCAAGGTGATCAGCAATTGCGCGGCGGTGAGGCCGCGGGCCCCCAAAGCCTCCGCCCAGGCCTGCGCCAGGCGGATCTGCCCAACCGCGGCGGCGGCCTGTTTTTCCTCGAGCTTCAGCCGGGCGCCGAGCAGCCCGAGCCGCCGGCGGGCGAGCGCGATGGCGCCCGACGAGACCACGATCACCTCCACCCCGCGGGCGCGCAAGGCGGCGATGTCGGCCGTCACCCCGTCCAGCCAGGCGATGCGCGGGGACGCCGTCTCCGGGTCCACGATCAGCGCGCTGCCGATTTTAACAACCACCCGGCGCGCCTGGGCGAGCGAGGGGGTCATGACTTGCGGCGCTCCGTCACGATGTTTTGCAGCACGCGCAGCACCTCCGGCACGCCCTGGCCGGAAACCGCGGAGGCGAGCATCACCGGCGCGCCGGAGGCTTTGGCGAGCGCCGCGCGGCGCGCTGAGATTTCGCGCGGGCTCATCGCGTCCGCCTTGTTCAGCACAATCACCTCAGGCTTTTCAGCCAGGCCTCCGCCATAGGCGGCAAGCTCGTGCCGGACGGTGCGCCAGGCATCCACCACGCTGCCGGCGGCGCCGTCAATAAGGTGCAGCAGCACCGCGCAGCGCTCAACATGGCCGAGAAACCGGTCGCCGAGGCCGGTGCCTTCATGCGCGCCCTCGATCAACCCGGGGATGTCCGCGATCACGAACTCCTCGGACATTGAGAGCCGCACCACGCCGAGCTGCGGGTGCAGAGTGGTGAACGGGTAATCGGCGATTTTGGGATTGGCGCCGGAGACCACGGAGAGAAACGTGGATTTGCCGGCATTGGGCTGGCCGACCAGCCCGACATCGGCGATCAGCTTCAGGCGCAGCCAGACCCAGCGCTCCTCCCCCGGCCAGCCTTTATCGGCGCGGCGCGGCGCACGGTTGGTGGAGGTTTTGAACCTGGCATTGCCGAACCCGCCATCGCCGCCGCGCAGCAGCGTAATCGTCTTGCCCGGCGCATCCAAATCCGCCAGCAGCGTCTCGCGGTCGTCATCGAAAATCTGCGTGCCCACCGGCACTTTGATGAGCATGGTGGGGGCGGCGGCCCCGGTGCGGTCCGCGCCGGAGCCGTTGCCGCCCTTTTTGGCCCGGAAATGCTGGGTGTAGCGGAAATCGATCAGCGTGTTGAGGTTCTCGACCGCCTCGAACACCACATCCCCGCCGCGCCCGCCGTCACCGCCATCCGGGCCGCCGAACTGGATGAATTTCTCGCGCCGGAACGCGGTGACACCATCCCCGCCATCGCCGGAGCGTAGATAGATTTTGGCTTGGTCGAGGAATTTCATGGGGAGGACCTAAAGGTAAGAAAGCGGTTCTTTTTTTGCAAAAAAAGAACCAAAAAAACTTTTATGACACTGGGCTTTAGCCGTTCCACCAGCAACGCCCCCTGGGAATCAAACGTTTTTTGCGGAGCTTTTTTTCAAAAAAGCGACCGCTTGGCGCCAACAAAAAAGGCCGGCGCAAAGGCCGGCCTCGTTCATCGTCCAGCTTACCGGGGTTTACTCGGCGGCAAGCTTGGCCGGGGTGACGGAGACATGCACCCGGTCGTCCGATTTACGCTCGAACAGGACTTTGCCGTCGGTCAGCGCGAAGATGGTGTGGTCGCGGCCGACGCCGACATTCAGCCCGGGCTTCACCTTGGTGCCGCGCTGGCGGATGATGATGTTGCCGGCCACCACGTCCTGGCCGCCGGATTTTTTAACGCCGAGGCGCCGGCCCGCGGTATCGCGGCCGTTGCGGGAAGAGCC
>Ga0116231_10013603_pt1 | contig 11334 bp, 9 predicted proteins | sample S1TSphgellanicum_2_FD_89695 | JGI IMG/M metagenome (GOLD analysis project Ga0116231, IMG submission 89695) | Host-associated microbial communities from peat moss isolated from Minnesota, USA - S1T2_Fd - Sphagnum magellanicum MG | ecosystem: Host-associated > Plants > Peat moss > Unclassified...
GAGAGAGCAGCACACCAGTCGTGTTGAAGAGTGTCTGTGTACGTGCTCCAGCTACACATACAAGACACGTGATGATGGATGGACTGACTTTGCGTACTCCAACCAACACATACAAGATGCGTGATGGAGTGAACTCTTTTGGAATACATGACTGAAGTTTACTTAGTACAATTATAAGACTCACGGACTGATGAACAACAGATGTGAGGTACCAAAAACCTCATCATAATAATAAGGGTAAGATCCTTTCTACCTGAGAGAGAGCAGCACACCAGCCGTGTTGAAGAGTGTCCGTGTACGTGCCCCAGCTACACATACAAGACACGTAATGATGGATGGACTGACTTTGCGTACTCCAACCAACACATACAAGATGCGTGATGGAGTGAACTCTTTTGGAATACATGACTGAAGTTTGTCAAAATACATGACAGAAGGTAAAAGACTCTCTAAAAGGAGATTATTATAACAGGGTACTCTTCATTTATACACAACAAATGAGTTCATGCTTTTTCAAACAGGAGTCAATGAAAAGGAAATCTCTTGGAAAAAGACAGACCTGACCTTTTCCATGAAGACTCATGACATGAAAGCATCTTAATCAATACTGTACCACAAGAGAAAATGATAGATTACTAACTTAAACTGCATGCTCCCCAAACTCCTGAATCTTAGCTATCTATGTACCTTCAAATTTGAGTAATCTGCCTAATCAATTGTTAAAAGCAAAATGCACATGACAAGTGACAACTATTATTTTCTACAACACTACTCTCTGCATAACTGTAAAGAAAAGCATATCATTGCTCCAATGCACCAGGGTGAAGGAAGAAACAGACCTTTTTAGTGTCAAGATTCTACGGGGAAGTCTTTATGAATTTTCAAAATGAAGTCTCAAGTCCAAAGATGTGGAAAGCCTAACTACATTAGGGAACATCAGCATAAACCTTTGGAGCTGGTAGAATCAATAGTGTAACAAATGAACTCAAACGTTGGCATTACAAAAGGGAAGCCCATGATGCAGCAGAGCAAGAAGGATAATTAACTGAAGCCCCTTATTTGCCACAAGCTCCTTTCTTGACAAGGCTAAGACTCTGCATCCCATTAATTGTGCTACCAATGGGAGACATTGTACTCAAAACTATGCACTCACTGTAGCTTGTGGTCATAAATCCCCACACTAGAGAGAGAGGTAGAGGGAGACACTTTCACCAGACTGAAGCTGCTCTTCCTCAAGATTGCAATGTTTGATGTTCACTGTTGAGCTAATTGATGATAGTCAAAGATAGCTGCAAGACATTCCATGTAGCCTTGTGATAGGGGAGTCTTTGCTCCCTACAATGGGGCAAAATTTTGTCAACACTATTGTCTACCTGCAGTGACTTTCTCGAGAACCTGGTAGCAGATTATATTGAAACAACTAGACTTGGGCTCAAGACTTCTTTCTGATGGTAAGGGGGCCAAAAAAGTTTACTGATGTGTTTGAGCTTAAACCTGGCACTGGTCTGTGAGTTGTGCCCTCTTCCTTATTCCATAATCTGTTAATCTCCCACACGTTTTGCAAACCTGGAGCAAACAACCCACATCACTTGGAGATAAAGGTGCACCAGGAAGGTCAACAAGGGCAGGGCCATCAAAAAATTTTGTAGTTTCTCAGTAACATTGCCTTTCTTTCTCTGAATATTGTAGTTCCAAACTAACAAGTGAAAGAAAAGGTCGGAGGGAAGCACAAATAGGAATTGGCTTGGACAATCTTTATCTCATCAGTGCCAAAAAAATGTTCAGCCTACTCTATAAGAAGCAAACAAATGCATTCAGGAAAAGGACAGATAGCTTGGAGCTTCAAAAGCAATTGGAATCATGTGAAAGAAACAAACCTGAGCTGCCGAGCCAATGGACATGTCACAGCCTGTACACAGCTGATGTCCTTTCCCTGCTCCTTTACGAACATATGACGATTTCTTCATAGCTAGGACAGCAGATGGTTCCTGGGGAAAAGAATCTTGTTTGAACCAAGATGATTGCAAGCTGGTTCCTTCCACAATCATCGGTAAAACCTTCTTGGAATCATGACAGCTGGAATCCAATTTTGACTTGGAAGAGAGTACCAAAGGTGGTGATTCTTTTGACAAAGAAAGCTGTAAGCTGGTTTCTGGCGCACTTCTAGGAGATATCTTCTCTGAAATACTGCACTTTGAATTGAAATCAAGTTCTTTGGTGGATAGCACTGCAGATAGTCCATAGGTAGTAGAATGCAGTCTCAACCCAACTGACTGCAAATTGCTTCCTGATGCATTTTGAGGAGGTGTTTTCTGATCTGTGGGTAGATTTGAATCCAGATTCAGATTTGAGTTTGATGGCACTGCAAATGCTTCACTGGGACTGTAAACTTGCTTCAATCCGAATGGTTGCAAGCTGCTTCTGGGTACACTCCCACTAGAGTTTCTTGCACGAACGTCATACTCCAGTTTGGATTTCTTGGCAGATAGCACAGCAGATGGTTCATAGGAAATGGAATCTAGTTTCAACCCACATACCTGTGAGCTGCCTCCTGGCACTTTTGCAGGGGATATTGTGTCATAACCAGTAGACTTTATGACATTTAAAGATAATGGATCATAGGGAGTAGAATCTTCTTTCAACCCTGGTAACTGCAAGCTGCTTGCTGGAACATTTTTAGGTGATACTTTCTCAGAAGTATGGAACTTTGAATTCTCACTCAGATCAAGAGTCTCATCCTCAAGGCTATGCACTTCAACAGAGGCACTTGCCTTGCTTGAAAGCACTGCCTTATCATCACAGCATTCCTCATCAAAAGCTGAGTTGGGAACCCTGGGAGTGCAGATTTCATCTTCAACACAATCCTCATGATCATTGTCAGTCCGGCCCTCTGCAATTCAAAGATCATCAAATCAATATATGGTGAAACCAATGGCACTCCTATGACAGGAGAATCTAAAAGTATTGAACCTGTTGGACAACCAACTTTCTGCAAGATTACATCCATGAGTATCCTAATCTCAGGACACTTTCAATGCAGCTGCAATGTTCTTTGTTACCATGGTTGGCATTAAGAAATTTCCATAGCCCCCGCACACACCAACATAAAAAAAACAAGAGGCATTGACTTCATAGAAGGTAATTTGATGGGATCAAAGCTTGCCTGTATCTGAGAAAAGCCCTAGCAGTCCATCAAGTTCATCATTGCATAGTCCTTGGGATGCACTGCAGTGTGATCTATCAAGCCAAATATGCCATGGAACATGGTCACTGCGTTATCCCATATCTACAAACTAAAATGGGCTTCCAATATACACCAGTGGAGAAAAGGGAACACACCAAAAATACTTCATGGAGTGATGCCAAAAAACAAGACATGTATGCAAATGATTAGCATCTGTTGAGAGCTCTGATAGCCAATTGACAACAGACATTACAACAGTGGAAATCCATGGAACTCTGTAACCTGTAAGAATCTCCTGCAAGGACTCCATAACCTGTGTGGTCTCCAACCTCTTTTACTACTTCATCTAAAAGATGAGCAACCAACAATGTGATAATAATGCAATGTCAGAAGGAATGGTAGATAGTTTCTGATACTTTATTCTATGTCCAGCAAACCTCTTTGGATGCTCACCCTCAAAAAGACAATGGAACCTAGTAAACAAAACCCAGGGAGGTGACATAAAACCCACCTTTTGAGATCTCTGGCACTGTCAGAACAAATACATGTGGCAGATGTTAAAGACCCAGGAGGAAGCCTGCGCCAGATCCCACAGTTGTTGCATCTCACCCACTGATCTCCTTCCCTGAGCACACATATATGCATGCATTGTAAGATTGCAGAACTTCATGTCACCTGTTTGGAGCAGTATTAGCCTTGGCTAGGTGCCACTTTTGTTGTCCACATATGCCCGTCATTATTTGCAATGAGGTGTGTATTTCAAGTTTCTCTCAAGCTTTGTAAATAGTGGACTTGAGTTAGATCCCTTTCTCTTTTCATGAATTTTTGCTCTTGATAAAAGGAGAAAAAGAATGAAGACACTCACACCCAGTTGAAGCTCACCGTAGTAAGTTTGAGATGGAAAATGCTCTTTTCATGAGGACAGGAGGATCCTGCAAGAATAGAACTCAGTGTGAGTATGTTGAGCATGGAAGCCAATCAAGTTGAACTACTCTTGATGCTCGTCCAGAAACAAGCATTAACCTTGTACAAATAGCTGAAACCAATTTACAAACATCCAGAAACAAGCATTAACCTTTGAGAAATGAGTGATGATATTGTGGCTGCCACCCTCATTGAGGGCTCACTAAAATGCTGGAACATGCCTTCTTTTTGGGGATTTATAATCTTTCCAGATTTCCTAAACAAAACTCTTCACACAAGCATTGACTTTCTCTATTCATATAGAAATTACAACCAGGAAAGCCTTGACTTGCAAAAAAGGCACACAATTACACAGGGACATGGTCTATATTGTGTTCAGAAAGGGCATATGTTGGTATGCAAATGAACTTTCAAAACAAAAGTGAACAATAGATACTCTTTGTCCTCATACACTGAGCATTGATACTTTGCCTTCCATCCCTGAATCTGTTCAATATCCTAAAACAGAACACCATCCTAACTTATATTTCAGTTTAATGCCAAGGGTAAGGATGACTCTGAGGTTGCTTGAAGTTTTGTGTCTAATTCCTTCTGAATGGAAAATGCTTGACAGTTTCTTGATGCTTGGCAACACTCAGTTGCCAACTTCTGAGTAATCATCAACATTAGACTTCCCTCCCTGAGTTTCACAAATTCTTGGGGAAAAAGCCCCTTGAGAAACCTCATGGAGCTATGAGAGTGGGTTGCTCCCTGCTTTCCATGTGATGAGTGGATTTGGCTTCAAGTGAAACACAGTCCATACATAAACCCTATCATTCTGAAACACACTTGGCCTTGTTGAAAGGAAGCAGTTAGCTTCAGGGTGTTTTTATAACAAAAAGACTTGGTAACTGCACTAAATAAGGCAATCACCATGGCAATTCCTTCATGATCTCCTTTCTTGAAAAATTGACTGTGATACCCTCTTGCTAAGAATGAGGTATCATTCAATATGCCAAATCAGGTTAAACTAACAGCATTCACCTGTAGGATCTTGACTATACCTTAGACTCAATATATCGTCACCCCTCCCACCCTTATGGTGTTTAAGTTATTCAATAATCTTGTACATAGTAAGGTCCTCAAAATGATATATTTCACATACTTCTCCCAATGTGAAAATGTGTCATCACTTCCTTGAGAAATGAGGTTTGATATCCTCATCCATGAATTTTTTCTCTGCACATCTTTACATTGAACATTTCACAGGTATCATTTCTAACACAGAGATATAAGAGTTGTACAGAAGTGGGAGGAAATAATATGGTCACATACCGTATATTCCTCAAAGTCATGACCTTCAATACTGACAATGGTTGGGACAGCACCAGGAGGTGCCTGCAGCAGATTTTGCCATCCTTCCCAGTCAATATATTCCTCCAGTTCCATCCATAGCCTCTTCCATCTTGGCCCAAGGGATCCAGAAATTGTATTGACACGGTGCAAGACCTGTGGTAGGGCAGCCCGAATTACTGCCCCCTTTTTCCCTCTGAGCACTTTCCCCACACCCAGAAGATCAATCACCTTTGACTGATAAGCAAGAGAAGGTGAGTCAACTCTTTGCTTCTTCTTACTGAAGACTCTCCCTGTGAAGTTTTCCAGGTCTGCAGCACGAATCTCCATTAAGGCTGGTTGTTGAGGCAAATCTCCTCTCAGTGCTACTTCATCCAGGGCAGACTTCCCATTGTTGACAACGTCCTGGATAACTTCATTTGATGATGAGATCATTCTGAGGTTGTTGGTGCAGATGTCAGCACCATTAACATACTGCAGAATATGTACAAGCTAAGGTTGAGAAGTAGCCTGTTATTTCTTCCTCCTATGGGTGATAATTTTGTGAAATATCCTACTCGCAGGTGAATGCATATCCTAACATCATAAGCAATTGTAGGTTCAGAAACATGGTAACTGGACTGTTTCTAAACCTACAATTAAATGTAGGAGGCAAACATTACTCCTGAATTGTAGCTATATCTTCACAACACCTATTCTTTCTCATACACTTCCTTTTGATGATTGCTTTTCCTTGAGAATGTAGCACACTAGATGGCATACATCCTTGAGGCACTAACCTGTAGTCCTTTTCGTCAATAGTCATAAAGTTTTAAAACTCTGATGGACATCAGGACATTTGCTGTTTTCAATTTCCTTCTTTCATCTGATAATGCATAAAGGATTTCATGTGTCTGCAATTAAGGAGTAATATTTGCCTCCTACATTTAAATGTCCTTCCCTGAATGCAGAAAGAGGTTGATCTGAAAGAATAAACACCTCAAAATGAGGACTGAAAGGTCCACTGACAGAGTTCTGTGACCCAACCCAGAGGATCAGATAACAAAGGCTTAAGAGAGACCTTTGAGGTTGCTGCAGGTTTTTGTTTCCGGTAGCTCACACACAATGTTCCTTCTGGTTCCAACCGGCTGAAATAGACTGCAGCCCAACAAGATTTTGGTGAGATCTGAAAGCATCATGTGTTCAGCTTAAACATGGACAGCCTTAGTGGACTCTCTTTTGCAGCAATGGTTGAATGACAGCTGAAATCTCAAAGAAAAACACAATTCCTGAACTACACTGGAAGAGAATTTACTACAAAAGCAAGATGGAATTCCATTCCGAGGAGCCGTTCAAATATTATTTTTGATTCTTGAAAACTAGAAGGTAGCAGCAAGAGAAACAGAAGGGAATCTCTGCTGAGCAGTGGAGAAACACACCTGTGTCACCACCCCGTATGTTTGCTGATTGAACAAAGGGGAAGAATTTTTTGAGATAATAGATTCGGCTATCCTTGCTATGCCAGAAACAAAACTCGAATGACCACTCCTTTCCAAATTCATCAAGAAAACTTATCCACACACCAGCAGGCTCCACCAGAGGAGGAAAATGCTCCTGATGAATTACAAATCTTATAAAGTGAGCTAAGAAAGTTATACACCAAAAGTCCACTATAGGCTCTACCAGCATGAATGCAGAACAGGGAGAAAAAGAGAGACTGAGCTGAAGTATATTTCAGTTCTGAGTTATGCAATTATTCAACAAAAGATGGAGGTCAATGGGCAACTATATCAAGCTGGGACACGAGCAAAACATTTACCTCAACCTTCCGTTTGGGAAGGACAAAGTGCCCAGTTCTACGGCAGTCAGTTACACTTGCTACTTTCTCGAAAAGATAAATCATTGTAGACCCAGAACTGCCAGAGTTGTCAAGGACAGCAGGAACCAAGGTAGTAACAGACACAATTCACAGGATTCAAGGGGAAGGGAAACAAGAGCACACCATGCAAAACATTACTAAAATTTCATAATACATCCATTTGCAGATAGTACAATTCAAACCTAGACATTAGCAACACAAATCTTCTTTGATTCCCAACAATAGAGCAGCAAAGAATATAAAATATTCATGTGTGAATGGATACAGATTGTCTGTGACTACAGGAGGAAGAAAAGTTGGTAACAAAACCTGATTATCAGATCTCTCATTTTTCGCTGGCATTCAAACATGAGGCACATTTAGTATTCAGAATTCACAGAAATGGTGATCAATAGGGAAGGTAGGGGGTGTTAGGGGAATAGAAACACTCAAATTTCCCAAGGAGCTGTGAGGTACTCTCCTGTCATGTAACCAGAATCATATTATCTGCACACACACAGAGTTGGAATATACCAGCTGTCCATTTGAACTCATGTAGTTCAGCATTTTCAAGTCTCTTGTCCTTTGGGTTGCTGAGCTTCCAATCAGGAGGCCCTTTTATTTGTTGCTTTTCTGTCCTGCTTGCACATTTTCCAAGGACGCGTCCTACCAACAATCTTGTTCCACCTGCATGATGATAAGGTTTTGAAAGAAGTTTGAGTTTCAGAACAAATGAGATGCTAACTACCTCACAGAATATGCTACTGCCACCAAAAGGTTTAAACATCTCTCTGCAAGTTACTACCTGGGACTTGGCATGTAGATGCTGTGGTGGCCAAAGCACTTGAACTCTTTTTTGCTGCATCTCCATCAGCAAGAGGTCCTTTACAATCAACACAAGGGGTTCTGGATTCCACCTCATGCATCCCTTCCCCAGGAGAACCATAGATGTCAATTGGAGTTGACATTGATTCATGAGCTGGAGAATCACCTCTAAGTGTATGCTCTTGGTCATTACTCTGCCCTGAGAGCTCTGCGCCAGACTTCTGAAGTTGTCTCTGGAGCAGTTGAAAGTGAACAGTTTATTTTTTGTGAGTTGGAAATCTTTCAAATTCCATAGAGAATCTCAATTCACAAATTGCTGATGGCTTTGGACACAACTATACCTGCCAAAACTAGCATTCATGGCCAGGAATCCATTCACAACGAGTTCAACAGAGTGCAAACATACTCCCCAAATACTCAGATCTGGGAGCTTTCCTGATAGCACATGGTTTTGGAGAACCTGATTCAGTGTTAGTCTGTGCCTCAATCAATTCATTCTATCACATGAAAGGCTTGACTTTACTAACAACTGTGAGTTGTGCACCAGTCTAGAATATTGCCTCAACAGGTCCTTTTGCACCCTCATCATTGGCAAGGTTGGATGAGGAACCCAGAGAACTACTCTTGAGCTGCAGCAGAATCTTGCCTTGCTTTCCAGACTTGGTCAGTCTGACCTGCACTTCACCAGTCAAAAAAGATTGGATGTTCAGTCCTGATTGAAGCTTCCTCATGACAAATGGAGAAATAAAGTCATGCTCAATCCTCACCCAGTTCTATTACTGCCATCAAGGAAAATGTACTGAACTCTCAATGGCTCCAGAACAACTTACATTAGACTGATAGAGTAGAAAGATGAGTGCACAAGAGAACCTAAATTTGCACTTTTGTTGGAAGCAGCTGAGCAAACAGGAAACCTAATGAGCCAATGCTTTCCAGAGGATGAACAGAAAAAACAATCTGAGGACAGAATGATTGGATCAATCAAAGCCCTTTGAAACACTTGTGTTGCATCTATCAAAAACCAACTCAAATTGACATTTTTTTCTTGGGGACCCCTGTGGAGAGAGCATCTACTTTTGAGGGTAGGGAGACAACAAAACCCAAATGTACTCACCAATTCCTGCAATTGCTCTTGTTGATCACAACATTCTCCCATTTCTCTTTTGCTGTCACCTAGTCCTGTAAAAGAGATGGTGCTTGATTTAGATCAAGGAGGAGGGATAACATTAGTTATTGTTGGATTTGTGGTAAATAGACCCAGAGTATAGCAAGTGGGGAATGGACAAAGACAAAGATGGAACTTGGCTATTCCTTGTGCTGCACTCAAGTCAGTCTGATCTGCAATGACAAGAATGGTTGTAGTATTCTACAATCAATTGATAACAATAATCCAGGTAAATCCTACACCAGACACAGCAAAGTCCTAAGCTATGACAGCTGTGACAGCCATTCCCAAACTATTGGGACCTTCACCTTCATCATTATATTGATGCTCAACAAGCTGCAAAAATCACTCCACACTGCTTGTGTCTGTTCAGATAGTTGATGCTGATGATCTGAAATACACAATGATGAGCTGAATTACTTGGTTGCACTGAGCAATTTGGAGTCTACATATTAAGTTTCTAACACATCTTTGGAGGCAACAGGAAAACTCTGCCATCGTGATGTTGGCTAGCTCAATGGAGGAATGGAACAGATTCATCAAAATTAAGCAAAGCTAATTGTGTCCTGGACACTATCTACCTAGAGTGAAAAACCCAATTTCACTCCTTGAGGAAGAACTATGAACACAAAACTTAGTGGGAATGTTGAGGAAGAAGCGAACTCTCTCTCTCTCTCTCTCTCTCTCTCTCTCTCTCTCTCTCTCTCTGGCGAGCACCTTCTGGTTGCACCACTTCACTCCAAGTATAGAGAGCACGCAAAAGAACAGGCGGGGCAGCCAATGACACACCATGGTTCAAGGAAAACTTTCGATGAACAGTGGCAGTCAGAAATTGAAACAATTTCACCAAATTATCATAGGTTAAGAACAAGGAGAGCAATGTCTAATGAATCCTGCTGCCTCGTTGTCCTTGGAATGCAGCAAAGTGCGCGAGAGAGAGAGAGAGAGAGAGAGAGCGACGAGAATGACGAGCGTGCTCAAACGCAAGACTTCCAGCATGCAATCTATTGAGGAAGGTGATAGCTGTGAATGCAGCGACAGCGAAACCGTTTCACATTGCTTCTCCAAAGGAGCTAATACACGGTACAAGAAGCGATACCAGACGCAGTAGGAGCACAGAGAGAGTGCGTTTGAAAGAAAAGGAGGAGCGGAATTAGGGAAAGAACTCTTACCCCGATCGATCAAATGTTGAATGCTGCAGAGACGCGACTAGGCGCTGTAAACACGATTGCCAACAGGAATCGACCCCGTCGACGTAATATTATGACTATGAAACGCCCGCCGGCTGGCTGCCAAGAACGTCGTCGTGTAGGGGAAGCGCCAAGAGTACGACGACGTAGCGATCAACTCCGAGTCCCATTGTCGTCGTCGTCGTCCCACGGAAAAACAACGTTGCAAACTTGAACGGCCAATTGAAGGAATAAACGACGTGACAAGCGACGATCCTCTGTCTCTCCACTGTGTGTGCAAATAGACTTCAATGGCAAGAAAAACATTCAATCAAATACACGAAACGGAAAAGCAGTACCATGAAAACGGCGACGGAACGACACTTGAGGCGCATTGAAAGAACCACGCACAAATAGTCTCCTCTTTGCGACAACAAAAGAAGAGAGAGGGAGAGAGAGAGAGAGAGAGAGATTATCGAATCAAGGACAGGAATGCGAAGTGAGAGAACAAAGCCATCGTGCAAAAGCAGCAAACGTCTAGATGAAAGTCACATCACAGAAGTAACAATCCTCTTCCCATAACAACCACAACAACGGAGTTAAGGAAATTATACGTCAGAAACGCTTTTCATTGCAAGAAAGTGGACGGGAAAACAAAACTCAAGAAACAAGAAGCAGCAGCGAGAACTGAAAAAGAAATAGCAGATGCGAACTGCAGAAGAGAAGCCAGCAGCAAGCGAGAGCAAGACATTTTGTTTTTTTTCTTCTAAACAACAACAAAAAAAAGGAATGGAAGTAGGAAGGAAAACAAAAAATACCCCCAAAAAAAAAAAAAAAAAAAAAAAAAAAAAAAAAAAAAATTTTAAAAAAAAAAAGAAAAAAAAAAAAAAAAAAAAAA
>Ga0116231_10013604_pt1 | contig 11333 bp, 10 predicted proteins | sample S1TSphgellanicum_2_FD_89695 | JGI IMG/M metagenome (GOLD analysis project Ga0116231, IMG submission 89695) | Host-associated microbial communities from peat moss isolated from Minnesota, USA - S1T2_Fd - Sphagnum magellanicum MG | ecosystem: Host-associated > Plants > Peat moss > Unclassified...
AAAAAAAAAAAAAAAAACAACGACAACAACAACAACAACAAACCCCCGCAACACAACACACCAAACACAAGACAGAAAAGAGCTATTTCTACAGAAATTATTAAGAGCGCGAGACACGACTCAAAACAAGAACAGAACTACTCCTCAGCTCCCAAATATTGACCACCAATAGTACTAGTGACAGTAGTGAAAAAGAAAAGGGCGGACTAACAAAAGCTGCCACACAAAAACACAAAGATGCAAACCAAAAGAAAGGTACTCCAAAGAGCGAGAGAAAAAGGAGAAGAAGAATGACAAAAGAATGGCATGATACATACAGAAAGAAAGCCATGAAGCAAGACAAAGGGGCCCACCTCTTTGCAATTGTAGCGAGCTAAGCAGTATCCGAATCTGCTTTGCCTACTACTCTCTTCTGTCTGTTTTTCTCTCTGTCTCGTCTGTGTCCCTGTCCCTCTCGCTCGCTCTCTCTCTGTGGAATTTCATTCTCTGTTTTGCTCTCTGTCTCATTCTCTATTTTTCTCTCTGTGTCTTTGCGTCGTCTCTCTCTCTCTTTCTCTCTCTCTCTCGGTGCTTCGCTCGCTCTCTTTCTCTCTCTCGAGACAGAAATTCATTCCTGTGGAGTTGTGAGTGCAGCGAGGGCAAAGCTCACAAGAGCAAAACACAAACACAAACAGCCAAGTAGGTAGGAGGTAGGTAGTAGGTAGGTAAGCATGTGAGAACTAAGAACTAAGTAGGTGAGTAGGTAGATAGTAGGTGAGTAAGTAGGTGGGTGGGTAGGTAGATAGTCGGTGAGCCATATGATGAATGCCGTGGCCATGAACGCCTTCTTGGCTTTAATAAATAAATAGGTAACGTAGGTAAGGGAAAAATCCAATCCATTATTTAGCCCAAATTCAAAGGAAAACATTTGGAGGAAAATTCAGCTTTGGGGGGGGAGGGTGGGGGGGGATGATTTTGTGTAGTAGGGCTATATAACACCCTCGGAGTGGGGAGTTCCCAAACTAAGTGCCCCCGAGGTGGAGTCGAAGGGCACTTATGTTGGGAACAAATTGCTCCAACGGCTTATGCAACATAAAAGCATCATGGCCCCCCCAAAAAAAAAATTACTTTTGCTTTTTTAGAGAGTAAAGTTATGATATCTTGAGGGATTTTGGTTTCTTTTAGAGGGATTTTTTTTTGAAAATTTTTATATTTTTGCATGGTGAAATGTTTGAATTTTCCATAATTCTTTGTTTGCCTTAAGATAACTTTTTAATGTAAATAGCAAGGCCATACATAGTGTGACACACCCCTTGTTGTAATTTTATTTTTTTTGTGCTAACAGAATGGGTGGAAAAGGTATTATATTGTGGCCAATTGCATGGTTTTGATGTCATTGGGTAAGTACTCTAGGACCTTGGCATAGTTTTTTTTGACACAAATTGTATTATTTTCAGAAATGCTAAAATTTTCAGAATTTTTTTTTTTCCTCAAGGAAAATGAAGACTATTTTGAAATATTTGAGGATTACTCCATTTTAGAAATGAAATCTTCAAAATTAACTAATTATTCGACAATCATGTGCCGATGATGCCACCTCTATATTACGATATATAGTTTTTCATGTATGGTAAATGGTACAAAAATGTTTTAAATTTTCTAATACTAGAACGAATGGTATATAGATCTTTAGACAAATCATCAAATTACCATGTTGTTATGGCATGAGGATAATTGCATTTATGATTTTTTAGATAACGATATAAATATAAATAATGAGGAAACCAATACCAACAAGTATTGAACATGAATGTTATTAATATTGTGTGAAATCTTACTAATATTAATATTATTTTAATATTACTGTTATTAATATTATTTTAACTTCCAAGTCAATTACAACAAATAATCATATTAAAAAAAAAACCTATCCCCTAATGGCCGGACCCAGTTGATCCCATTAAAAATCAAATACCCGCCCAACACCGGCCTGGTCCTAGTCCTGGTTCCGTCTAGAGAGAGGAGCCAATTCCGGCTCCGGGTCAGGTCTGGGTCACAAGAACCTGAACCTCTGGTTTAAACACACCAGCAGCAGCAACTCGTACATACTCAACTTGGTAACCCAAGTCAACCAACACGACCGACCATGTTTTTTTTCTGTCAGGAATTTGTTTTTGTTTGTAGTGAAAGTGGCAATCATCCATAGAAAGATGCAGAAAAACTGGCGATTGATTGAACCCTACGAAGATTTAGTCAAATCTGATTATATGCCAACTACAATTCTTTAATCACCCTTTTAATATTTTTAGCTACATGTTGAAAAAAACCAAACACCTATAGAAATCTGGTGATTTTTTTTTTTTAAATTTCCTCAGTTTTGGCCTCTTTTTGTGGTTATTTTGGTGATCCCCCCACAACACATTTATTTATTTATTTATTTACTTATTTATTTACTTATTTTCAACCCTGACAAAGGATTTTTTTTTGCTTTTTAAATAGCCCAAATTTGCCAAATTCCAAGAATAAAATCTAAAGTCACCAGATTTCTACATAGGTCTCTCTAGTCCCATGTAAAATGCCATGTATGCCAACCTTTTTTTTCTTTTTCTTTTTTCTTTTTTGATAACTATGAAAGGCAATTCATCACACAAGAGAAACAGACATGAGACCAATCCCAATCCCAGCCGACAGACGAAATGAGGGGCCAGCCCTCATCTCCGGATGGTAGCCAAAAAAAAAGTTATGAACAAACCGATCAGAATTGCAGCTTGCAAAGCCGATCAAAAGTGATAGGCCTGACTCCATATTAAAAAGTGAGCTGCTATGGAGAACATGTTGGGGAACACATTGGGAACTTGGGAAACATATTGAGAACCTGATGGGAACCCTTTGGGAACTTAAAAGGAACATAATGGGAACACATTGGGAACCAGAGGGAAATGAATTTCTTTCTTTCAATTTTTAAGCTCTTTTTTTTTTTAAATTCAGCCCTTTTGGGGTCAAATGACTTTTGACCAGCTGAAGTTAAAACCCAACTCCCAACCCCGGCCCCGGGGTGAACCAGGACCCACTTTGGTACCTTCACCTTTTGTAGCGAGGCCTCTCAAAATTTGAACATTTAACTCCATTGGATTTACTATTGCAAATACACAATAATACAAGGTGTACTTTGCATCATACCAATTTCTATTGTTGAAAGATTGGGAAATTTAATTTGAAAATGTCGAACCTCATTTTCTACAATAAATAAATATTCAGAAAAAAAAAATGCTGAATATTAATATTACGTAAGATAATTTATCACATCACCATATCAGTTGATGAGGTAAATGATATTAAAATTATTATTTTTTATAAAAACATTTAAGCAAACAAGAAACTGACATTAAATGGAGCTTGAAACCCCCTTTTTCTCCGAATGTTGGTGGTAAAACAAGTTTCCATTTAAAGTTTTAAATTTGCTTTCGTTATCACCATTACTATTCAACAAATGTTTTCAATTTTGTGCACTAAATGCTCATATTCAGTATTTGAAACTCATGAATCCCAGATGGCTTCTGCATGAGCTTGGAGTTGGAGCATGGTGCTCAAAGGCTAAGCTTGGAGCATCATGTGAATATGATTCATCTACATCGAGGAATATGTTCATAGATGAAATTTCATATGGATGAATGCAATTTAATGTTTTGGATGAAATTTTTAAATGATTAAGAAAAAACATGGATGAAATTTATGTCCGTAAATTGAAGGAAATGTACTTAGAATTCAAATACATTCCATATGGACACTTGATGTTTTCAATTGTGCAAATTGTCAACTAGAAAACCAATTTGAAACATTAAAGTTATATGTAAAGTCCCATGGTTAGACTTTATGGATTTCTTTAATGACCACAAAGGATTTGAGGGGGGCAAAAAAATGTGCAAATGGGAAGTGAATCAAGCAATTTCTATACACAAAATTTGAAAGTACTTATATAAAGGAGTCTACTTCAAATTTTCCAAAACTTAGAGGAATTATATGAAAGGTTGCCACATATAGTGTGCAACCTTATATAGAAAATTGCAAAATTTTGTAAAACTTCAAAACTAATCTATTGGAGTTATACAACTCATTTAAGGATACTTTTCACACAACATAGTAACCTTGGAAGAAAAATACATAACTTGTCATGTTTCCTAGATGAATCAAAACCAAATTGGAGATATGGAACAAAAGTTATTCATGTCATTAGAAAAGGCAAGGCATTCACTTGCAAAAACACACCAAATTCAAATCCAACATCACATCCAAGATTGCCATGGGTTTGCTTTAATGTCGGAATACCAAAACAAGTTTGTGTATGTGGCTAATAAATGGAACACATTAATCCTCTACATCATCAAAAGACTCTTCCTCATTGAAAAGCTCACAATAACATCTATGTACATACAAGTTTCAACACCCTTCCACCATGGAAAATCTCTATCTCTATATAACATAAAATCATCATAATCTTCATTATCCTCTTATTGAATAGAATTTATAGCCACTTGCTCAAAATGTTCAAGAAGAGAAAGGATAATGGTGGACTTGGGAGCAAATTATCCATGATAGATTGCACAATCCCATGATTCAATCGTCAAAGATGAAAATGAATGTTAGTATCCAAAATGACGAAGAACACAAATCAAAATATGAAAGTTGAACCTACAATAGTATGGAACTACACATGGTGTTACATTCCAATTGTAAACCTTTGAACATCAATATACATTAATCAAAGAACCCCACAAAAAAAATCAATGTGTAAACCTATGCTAGTTGTGAAATCTAACATCTGAAAGCCTAGAAGTGAACATGTTTCCAACAACACTTGCATAAATGCAAGACTACAATCTTGTGCACCCATCCACACTTGTTGTGTATTCTTCATGGGCAAAACACCATCTAGAATGTCATTGTAAATGGCATCCACATCAATAGGAACTAGAGATTTTCTTTTTTGGTGAAATTTCACATCATATTGACCCAAAAAAAAAGGGGTTGCAAATGCTAAAGGGGGGTTTTTCTTTTTTTGAAAAATTGGGCCCTTGTCACCACATTATGAGGAAAAATGGGCCCATGTCATCATATTTAGACAATAAGTGCTAGCATGTTGCCAACATGTAGCAAGATTCCTAAACTTCACAATTGGAAAAAAAACAAGTAGCCTAGTCATGGTGAAATTGACTTATTCCCACCATAGGTATACAGATCTGGTGGCAGTGTTCTTCTTGTGGGAATTTTCACCAGTTGGTGACCAAAACAAAATTGATTTCAACCAACACAAAGGATTTCTATTTTTATTGAAAAAATGGCCCAAATTTTCCATATTTTGAGGGAAAAAATTCTGAAATTACCAGATTTGTACAATGGGTTTCATCAAGGTAGCCAAATTATAGTAGGATTCTTAAACTTTTCTACTTTCATGTATTTTATATAGCCAAATTTGGCTAAATCCTCCTTTGAATGACCATCAATGTGACTACATAAAAAAATTGGAAAAGAAAAAAAAAAAGTAGGATATCAATATAAAATCATTTTACTCAACAAAGCTTGATGTTGGAGTTATGTAGAGATCTATGTTGGAGGGTAATAATTAATAACCAGATTACATAGAAAAAACAAGAAAAAAAAGGCTGAATGGGACACAGAAACATGTTAGGAGTTAAAATTTCTCTTGTTCCCTTGGTGGGTGTTTTTTCTTATTTTTATTTTTATTCTTATTTTTAATTTGGGTATGTCCTTGAGATTACAAAATCCTTGTGAGATGGAGGAAGTACTTACTCAAGGTTCTCCCTGATTTCTGTTGCAAGAAAATAAGATAGGTACCTACCTACCTCTCTATATGAGAGAAAATTGGGACCCATTTGGCTATACATTCAGGTTCATGTACATGCAAACCAACTTTTGAGGGAGAATGGGCTACTCGTGTCTCCACATGTGAAGAAATAGTATGAAACACAATGAATTCATCCATACACATGCATCCCTTTTGGCTACTCCTCTTTAACCATGTCTATAGGTATACACAAATGGGCTAGCTACATGTAGCTTTAGTGTAGAAACCATACACAAGTAGTTTTTTTTTTTTTCTTTTCTTTTTTTCTTTTTTTTTGGGTTGGTTGCAAGGAGTCACTTTCATTGGCTCATCACACAAAAAAATTGAAACATTGGGTGCTCACTAATTAGAAGTATAGATGTGCTTCTCTTTGGCCCACCTTTATAGGTTATGTAAGTTCAACTATGGGCAAAAATTATGGGACAAAGTATGGTGCTATTGGAAACACTTTGGGAACTTGTGGTGAACACATTGGGAACATGGTGGTAGGACCAAAAAATTATAAAATCAAATGTCACACCCTCCCCCTCACCCCCCCCCCCTCTCACCCATAAAGGAATAAAAGATGGACCCTCCTCATTGCATGTTGAGCCATCTCATTGGCTGCATGAAAATTTTATTCCTAAAATCATTTCATCGCCATTTTCGGTTGGGGTTAATAGCTCTTTATAAGAGGGTGGGTACATGCTAGCCTCATAGGCTTGTGCCTAGGTGTAAAATTTTAATTTAATTTAATTTTTAAAAATTATTAAAAATTAAATAAAATTTATTTATTTAAAATAAAATTTAAATTTAAAAAAAACCTATGTGGCCAATAAGTTTGTTAGAATGAAAGTCTCTATTTGTTTTGAAGAGTTGCCTTATTGAACTAGGTACCTAGTACTTAAAACGGTGCATGTCTTTTGCATGTGGCCCATGCAGCCCATGCAAAAGACATGACAAAAGCGCATCGAGGTTTTTAACACATGTTTCTCTGATTTTTATCAAGGGAAGCAAGAACCCTAATACTTTTGTATACATTTCCAACCTTAGCAACCTCCTCCTCCTCATACTAACAGACAAAAGGTTGTGGCACATGACTTCGTGCTCCTTGGTAATGTAATAAGTTTGTATGCTCCGAGTGCTCTTGGTCAATGGGAATAAATGGGACAACCTTGCACCAAAATAACCCCAAAACTAGTTACATTATTGAAGAAAACTCATATTGTTTAGAGACACATTATGCACATGTACCCCTAAACCTTAAAACCCAAAATTCTAGACAATGGTGCATTACATACAAGAGATGTGCTTGGGTCAAGTACCAGCCCATTGTAACCCTCTCAATTGGGTGTTGTTAAAGTTCTAGACTTTTTTTGAAAGTTTAGGCGTTGGGTCAAGTTCTTGGGTCGAGTTCTTGAGATGTAGAAGTTGGTGAAATTCCATGCAATAATATCATTTCCATAGAGCAACTTTGCCAACCAAGGGGAGATCCAAAAGGCAGCATTTGTAACAAATTATTCCATTTCTATAGAATCTTTAAAACCCAAAAAAATGATGTAAGAGGCCCTCAATATTGTGCAAGTCATTTTTCCCCGTTCCCCCACCTATAGGAAAATATTGGACAATGTACACTGAAGATATTTGGTCAATTAATGTCAATTATACTTCTTTAACATTTACTCGCCTTTGGAAGAGCAATCTATCTACCTTTCACATATTTGGATGTCCAAAATTCAAACTTTGCACCTTATTATTTGAAGCATAAACTCAATCCAAAATTATATAATTTACAAGCCAATTGTATGGCTGCCCATGGAGGTGCTCTAAAGGAACATACAAAGCTCATCACATCATATGTATATACCTATATGACTAAAAATACTCTGGTACAAAAGTATCTATCTAGTGGTTAGGTAACTTGTACTCAGGAGGTTTGTTGCAACAACCCAACAATGTACTGCTGTTGCAGTGATGGATGGGGTCCTCAAGTAGTCCTCATGATATGATTTTTCTACCTAAACATAAGATACAATTTATAATATTGTTTGAGAAGAGGGAGATACCAGGTGGGATTCAGGCTTGTCTAGGTCTTAGGCCACCTTAGGGAGAGGCCCCATTGCCCTTCTCTTATGATGCCCCACAGTTTAAAGACAAACCCACAGTTGTCCCCAATCCCAATCCCAAAACCTCACCAGTTGATCCATAAGGCAAATTGGGGAGATAGTCCATTAGCTTTTTACTTTCATGCCACCATGGTGGTCCCAAGATGGGTCTCACCATGTTTGAACCAAGTGGGGTTGCACATAATTGCATGTCACTCACCCTCACTTGAAAAGGGTCAATGTCCTCATTGATGTTGTTGACACTTGCTTGCACTCGTCTCAATAAGTCACTTTGGGATTAAGTATTCCCCGACTTTGTTTTTATTTATGTTGGTTCTCTTTTGGTTCCAACAAAGGAATAATTTGAAGCATCTTACGTACTCATTTGCATCATCATTTGTGACAACTTTCTCACTCCATAGTCCCCCATTGGGCTTTTCAACCTTTTGAATTGAAGCTTCGTTTTGAATCTATGTCTAGGTTCCATTTGACAACCTTGGCCACCTTGCCAAGTGAAGGCTATTACACAAACCAATAAATAGTCTTGAACCAAGCTTCTATGGCTCAAACTCGTTTTATCCTTGAGGACATGGTTTGCAATTATATGCATACAAAACTTATTTCTCCACTCAAAACCATGCCATTTAATTCACACACATTGCTACCTCAATCTCACTTGATAAAATATTTAGGAGTTTTTTTTAAAAATTCAACTCCCAAGGTCCATTTTTGTTGGTTGACATTGTTTCATTTTCCTATCCACTTCATCCTTCCGTGGACCATCTTCTCGCACAACTTGACCTTCCAACTTATTTTTCTTGAATGAACTTGTGTGCCCTCATTCCGAGCACTTTGCTTGAGGGTTTTCAAGCTCTCAACTTCACTTTTCAAAGTTAATGTTCTTATCAACACTTAATTAAATTGATGTTATCATGTAGTAAAATTTTTGGTTTTAAATCTTTAGGAAAAATTGAACAATAAATAGAGTAATAAGAGAGGATAAGTGTTTCATAATTGGAAATGTCATTTTGGAGATTAAAAATTAAAACAAATCAAGGATCATTGGGGTGATGTTCTTAAACTTTTTGGTGGAAAAGGATTGGATCATGGTGGATTAAGGAGAAAGATTCATTAGAGAAGAATGTGAAACAAAAGATTGAATGGTGTGACATAGAAAAAATGAAGGAGAAATTTTCATCTTTTTATAATTGAGTTGGGTTCATTGTTTTCTTATCATGTAATGAATGTACTAATCAACTTGAATATAATGATTTATTTGATTAGATACACATAGTCAAATTGTACAACCTTAGTCAAAATGGCCAATGGTTTTTATAAGTCAAGTTGAACATTTATTCAAAATGGCCAATGATTTTTAGTAAAAATAACCAATGGTCTTTAGTCAAATTGAAAATTTAATCAAAATAATTAATAGTCTTTAATCAAATACGACATGGTCTATTACCTTATGTATTTACTTCCTACCTATTCATCCACCAATTTATTTAATTACTTACTTACTTAATGGCTTTCAGTCTTTCGACTTTTTGGTTCCTATTACCCACCCACCCACCCACTCATCCACCTATTATTTACTTACCCTCTTAACTACCTATCTACCTATACCTTTTCACCTACCTACTTACATACCTACCTATATTTTTCACCTTTGTACGACCTACCTACATATTATCTATTTCCCTATCCACCCATTTACCTACTTAATTTTAACTAGTAGGTGAAACCATTAGGTTTAGCCATTAAGCTCAACCATTAGGTTTACCCAAATTTTAGTTAAAATTTAGCCATTAAGTTTAGCCACAAAGTTTAACCATTATGTTTAGCCACTAAATTTGGCCCTAGGTTTAACTTAAGTTCAACCATTATATTTGACCATTAGGTATAACCTAGGTTTAGCCATTATGTTTAATCACTAGAGTTACCCACTAGGTTTAATTTAGGTTTAACCATTATGTTTACCCATTAGGTTTAACTTATGTTTAACCACTATGTTTAACTAAGGTTTAATCATTATGTTTAGCCATTATTAACGTATGTTTAACCATGAAGTACATTTAACCATTAAGTTTAGCCATTAGGTTTATCAACTATTTTTCGATGTGAAATTTAACCACTAAGTTTATCAATTAGATTTAGTCAATATGTTCAATTATTATATTTAATCAAGGTTTAACCATGAGTTTAAATCACTAAGTTTAATCATTAGTTTAAATCATTAAGTTTAGCCATTAGTTTAAATCATCAAGTTTAGCCACTAAGTTTAACCACTAGGTTTAGCCATTAGTTTAAATCATTGAGTTTAATCACTAGATTTAACCATTAATTTAAATCACTAGGTTTAATCATCATTTTAAATCATTAAGTTTAGCCACTAGGTTTAGTCATTACTTTAAGTCAGTGAATTTAACCATTACTTTAAATCATTGAGTTTAATCACTAGGTTTAGCTATAACTTTGAGTCATTGAGTTTAACCACTAGGTTTAGCTATTACTTTAAATCATTGAATTTAGTCATTAGTTGTCACCTAGGTTTAGCCATTATGTTTAATAATGTGAAATAAACATGTGAAATAAAAAATTTGATGAAGTTGAACACCTTTGATGGTGTAGTCCATTAGTAAAAACTTGGTTTATCATTGTGAAGGTTTGGGGTTCAATTCCTTATACTTAAAATCTATGTGCATGCTTAGAAAGTTAGGGTAGGTAGATTAGACTAAAGTAGTTTGGTGAAGTTAAATAGGCTAGGCTAGGCTAGGCTACCACCTACCTACCTACCTAAATGACTTTTTTTAATCTATTTAAACTTATTTACATCTTACCTACGTATTAATTTTTAAAATAATAATCTAAGAAATTATTTTAATTTAGGTATAACATTGATCCAACCAAATGGTCCACTATCTATTAGTCAAATAATTAATCATTTTGTTAGTCACTTTATTAATTAAAATGACAAGGTCTAATTTGGTTGCCCAATCGCACTAGAAATGACCAAAACAACTTGTCCAAATTGACAAGGTGATTTTTTGACATCTATCACTTTTGGGTATTTTTTTATTAGAAAATCCAGTTGAAAAAACCATGAATTGCAATAGTGTAATAAACTTTTATGTGGAAGTCTTCCCTCAAAAATCATAATCAAACTTTAATTAGGGACTTTTGAATGGTCAAAATTAAACCATACTTTCATAACATTATGAGAAAAAAGGTGTTTTGCAACTAGCCTTGCAACTCATTTTTTGAGTTCCAATGACCATTTGCAATTCACCATATTTGTCGCAACCCTAGCCTTGGCTCGCGACCAAGGCAAGGGGGTTGCAAGGTTGCGGGCCTATAAGTAGACCCGAGAGTCATATCACATGCTCCCGGGAGTGCAAAGAGTGTGA
>Ga0116231_10013605_pt1 | contig 11331 bp, 9 predicted proteins | sample S1TSphgellanicum_2_FD_89695 | JGI IMG/M metagenome (GOLD analysis project Ga0116231, IMG submission 89695) | Host-associated microbial communities from peat moss isolated from Minnesota, USA - S1T2_Fd - Sphagnum magellanicum MG | ecosystem: Host-associated > Plants > Peat moss > Unclassified...
AAAGTTTTTTTAATTTAAAAAATATCAATGAAAAATAATGTTGAAATTTTTTAAGTTTTAAAAAAGTTTCCAAAAATATTAATGAATAATATATTTGGAGGTTTTTATTATAAATTTTAGTATAAGTTTCTAAAAAAATTCAAATTTTTTTAAAAAAGAATATGGTGAGGAAGTCTTAGAAAGTTTGAAAAAGATTCATGAAAAATAAGTTTAAAATTAGCAAAAGTTTATAGAATAATTTTTAAAAGTCAAACAATTTTTTCTAAAAGCTTCTAAAAGACATGGTTGATAAATTGTTTTGGAAAACATGGTCAATAGAAAAAATTTAGAATGCCTTTTAATATAAACTTGCAAAATGTTTACTTTATAAAACCTTACAAAAATGTTGATGATTTTTTAAAAGATTCTATTGGGTAGTATAAGAAAAATCAAGAGAATACCACCCTTCAATCTCACCAATGCAAGTTATGACATTTATACTTTTAATTCATCCCATGTTAAGCTTGCATCATGCCTTATTTAAATAATAAAATTATCTAGTTCTTGTTCATTATCAAGTTCCTTATTTGGTAAATCTTTTAATTTTCTCATACAAGATTAGAACCCATTTGAAAAAAAAATACAAATTGACAATTTTATATGTTAAGATCTATTCATTTTGCAATTCATAATGATGATGTTGTATTGGTAAGAGATTAAACATATATATAATTGTGAATGTGACCAACAAATCATCATCATAAAAGAACAATTTTAAAAAATGAGAACATTTATATTCACTTATGGTTTGTAAAACTTTTATAATTTCATCCACAAATCTTAACTTGATTTTTAAAGAAATGATAATTCATTAAATCAAACTTATATTAAAAACAAGTTGGTGATAGTAAATTATAACAATAGTATCAACAACAAATGTGTTAGTGTTAAAATAGAGAGAATGAATGATTTCATAATCAAATATTCAAATACAAATTTCACTTAAGTGTTTATAAGTCAATGATATAACAAAATGAAATTTAAAATCAAGTTCTTTTCATGCATTCACATGTGTTCATTCTTTTAATCAATAATATTTATTTCCAATGATTAATAATGATGTCATTCAAAGTAATAAAACATCAATTCAAAATATTTTGAATGATAATTTTTTTGTAAATCATTCAACAAAATAATATTTGATAATATCATTAATAAACATTTAGACCACAAACGTAATATAAATCACCCTAAAGTGTCGCACATATGATGCATCAAGACATTTTATTGATTCATTTCAAAATAAATAATATTAAAAAAATTGTTTATAATTCTTAGCATGAAACAAAGGTTGTAACATTATGAGATTTATCTTAAGCATAAGGAAAAATATTTAAGGTTGTAGGGAAACACATTATATAAGAGTTGAGCTTTGTTACAAAGCTTGTAATGAACATTTTCATAAACCATTCGACATGGGTTATTGAATTCCTAAAAATTTAAGTAAATTAAGTGATATAATGGTTGACATAAAAATTTTAAAAATAATATTAAGTAATTTAATCATATCATCCTTTGAGATATTAACATGGTCAAAGTGGTACACACTTTTTGTTTTTGGGTGTTTTTTTCATTTTTTCCAGATATATTTTTAATCTTGTTTACTGTGATTATGCATGCACAAATAGTTTTTTTAAAATGAGATGTGATTATTTTATAGGAATCTAAAATGATTCAAATGAATGTATTAAAAAAAATTTCACTTATAAATAATATCATTGAATTTATGGTTAAATTTAAAGATGCTAATAAATTAATTATAATGTGAAAATGATTAACAACTAATGATGAATTAACTATGAACAACAAGTTCACAACTTGTGAGAATAATGGATTCAATTGATTAACAACCATTGGGAAACCATGTTAATTTAAGTTGAATAAATGAAAACTTTAAAACTTACTTGATATTGACAATTATTTTGATAGAATTAAAATTCCATCATTTAACAAAAAAATTTAGAACTTAATATTGGTGGGCATTTAAATTTTCATAGTAATTGTGATATTACTTTTTTTTAATTATATATTTTTGTTATTAAAATTTTACCAAGATAAATTGACATTAAGTTATTACATCATCCTTCATTTTAAATCAATTTAATTAAGGTTTTCTACTTTGCTATCCTAACTAAAGGTCTCAACAAATTATTATTTTTGAAATATCAACATAAAATAACCACTCATTTAAACAAATCAAACTAAGGATAACATAAAATTAAGGGCAATATGTGGGTTCAACTTACAAACAAACAAACTTTTGTAAATTATTAAACCATCATTCTTGTCATTTTCAAGGTCAATGATAAAAAATGATCATATTAATCATTAATTCAATTATATTACTATATAAGATATAATCACATTAATCATTAATTTGACTTCACCATCCAAAAAATTTAAAGGAAAATTCAAAATAATTATCATAACACACAAAGTTTCCTCAAATAACAATTCAATGGAATGAAAAAATTTCCTTAACATTCAATTAGATTTTATTTTGAGTGAATTATGAAAAGAAAATTTTAATTTTATTTATAAGCAACATGTTTAATCACACTCCCTCCTTGCTCCTTAACCCAAACCTCAAATATAAATGCAAAGAACACCATATTTGATAATAAAAGAGTTCCACAATTAATGTTCTAAATTTTTCATTTTAATCTTCAACAAGCTTAAATAAATGTCTAAAGAAGTTAATTTTTACCCAAAAATATGTACTACAATCTTTTAAGGTTATAGTGTGAATGGGGAGGTGTTAATTTGCACATCCTCTTCTTACATCATTTGAAAACAGAAAAACTAGATAGACAAAAGATAATTGTATAAATGTCAAAAACTACTCCCTATTTTTTTTATTATCATGCACATGAATGCCCTATGACTTGTGAATATTTTTACAAGTGATAGCTATGGTGTTATGAATTTGTAAGATGTTAGGGATTAACAAAATGTGTTTCTTTTTTTTTAATGTGGATGTGAACGATGCCAACAATGGATAGAAGTTTGTGATGGCTAAAAAAAACATGTTTCCAACGCTAAACATCCTCTTTTATTTCTATTTTTTTTTAATGATTTGGAAGGTGGTTTGTTATAAGTTATGCATTCATCTTGGGAAGAATGCCCAAAGTTAGTGTCTAGTAATTTTAAATAAATCTTGAATTTTGTTGCATAATTTTTTTAAATCTATGATGTTAGTCACTATAAGCTCTATAAGGACATTTGATGAAAAGGTTGAAAGGTTTTAGGGGGTTTGATTGGTTGGTTTATTTGTGGCTCATTCCATTCAAACTTAGTATACTTAGGTTGTGTTTTGCATTACTATACATGGGGGGGTCAACTACATATTCACTTGGGAGTTTTTAGCATTATGTTTATTGATTGGGAAAAGATTTAGGGAATTTGAAGATCAATAAGTAATTTGTCATTGAATTAAAATGTTTTTTTATTCACACCATTTCCAATTTTGGTTCAATATTGTATGTCAATTCGGTTCAGTAAGGGTAAAATGTGAAAAATTTGAGGGCATTATGTAAATATGTTGTTTAAATGGCTATAACAAAAGATCATGATAGCTTGGTAAAGAGGGGGTTTGGAGTATGTTAATCCATCAATGTCAATAATTTTAATGTTGGTTTTTAGTTTGGTATGACCTCAAAAAGGGGACTAGACAATGGTTATAACAATCCTCAATCTATATGGCTCCTATATGAATGAACAAAAATATATTTATTGTTATTTCTTAAAGTGGTTCCAAGTTTATGTATGCCCTTTTTTTGTTGCAATTTCCTATGCAAATATTAACATTGTTCAACTTAGTAACACCACCTCTTGGCAAATGCACAAAAAATGTGAAATATTTCATAAACATTTTCATTACAAAGCATACAAGATATTTCACAATGAATTTGGGTTGGGAATAAATGTATCACATTATCAACATTCATTATGAGAAAATCATGTTCGTTGCAACGCTATTTAGTTGTAATCTAGTTTTATTAGACATTTTTTAGTTGCAATGGATACAATTTTCTCATAATGATTATGGAAATTACTCAAAAATTTAGTAAATTAAAAGTATGAATTATTATGTTGCATTGAGTCCATGGTCAAAAATTATCCCCAAATTAATCTTCTTATTCAAATAGAGATCATGTCAAGATGTTCAATGAACGATCACAATTACATTGCACCAAAAAAACATTTTAGCAAAAATATCAAAACAATGATTATTAAATCACCAAGGATAAAATGAATAATTGAAGATCTAAGATGGCAATAAGTTTGGGTTAATTCAACATCACACAAGTTCCTTGTTGCAAACTTAACTAGAATATCCAACAATTTTTTATTTCACATTCACAAATATTCATTAAGATCCAATATTGGATCTCATGCATCAAAATGTTCAAACACCACAAGTTCAATTGCATCCAACATAAATTCTAACATATAATTTTTACTAATGAGTTAGAACTTTATAAACAAGTTTAACATCTTTTTGCACACCAAAAATTGGTTCAAAACATTAAGATAGAAGTAAAGGTAGTTTCTTGAATCTTGTTGGTCTTTAATTATGCCTTGTTCACTTGATTGTCATTTTCTTCCCGGTTGAAGTTCTATTAATGTTGTAAACTTTTGGACACATGTGTTCACTAATGTTTTAAAACTATTTGAAATTTCAAGGCCATCCAAAGATGGATCTTGGAATATTGTTGGAATTGAATGCTAAGGGTCTAGAAGTTCTTGCACAATTTGGGACCTCCTTAGACTTAAACTAACCTCAATTTTGTTATGTCAACTCAAATCAAAAGCTATCAAGCTTGAATACACTATTATCACATAGGAAATTCATCATCCAAGTATCTTCCATTTTTTTCATACCTTGTTCCATCTCTTATTGAAGATTGTGATTTCAATTTTTTCCATTCACACAACACCCCTTCTCCCATGGAGCTCCTTGTTGTTTAAGAATGTGCTTCTTTTCCTTGGTTAATGGACGTGAAGGAATCTCATCCTTGCTTTTTCCTCCAATCATTTGCTTCATTCCATTGCATGAACCAATGAGGATTAAAAAAATTCATCATTTTTCTTTCCCCTCCAATCATGTTAAGATGAAAACCTTCACATCTAATGATCGATCAAGCCCATCCTTCATCCTCATTTAGTTTACCATTTTTAAAGATTTAAGGGTGAGGAAGCCCCACCATAGAAAAAAATTCATCCTACATCCATTTATCTTTCATTGAGATAGCCAACTCCTACTTTAAAAGATGTTACCTTCATAGTTCAAATTCACTAATTTTCCCCTTAATTTTTCTACCCCATTGACTTTCGTATTGTTTCATAAAATTTTGGCAACCCCTTTTCAATTAGGGAAGATAGTTGGGCAAATCATCCAAGCTCCTATTTTCAAGGCACCTAATGTTTTTTTAAAACACTCTTTAAAGTAGTGGGGTTTTATGTCAATTAAACCTTTTAAAACAATGGAAAAATGACTTTTCAACCACTCCCACCTATTATCAATAATTTTGGATGATTAAATCACAATAAATAATAAAAAAATAGTCCCATTAATTGATATTATAATTATTTCTTTAACAACAGGTAAACATAGGTAGGTAGGTTAAGTAGGTAGGTACCTATACCTACCTATCATCAATCCCAACTCACCCCAATACCTCTAAATATGTACCCTTACATAATATACCTTTAGTATACCCCTAATAAACTTTAATATACAACTAGGGGCTTTAGATCCATGTCATCATTGTTATTAATATTTGATTATATTTGCAATAGATTTGTGATATGTGATGGGCTAGGTTGATGAAAAATCACTCACAATTCATTCACTTGGAAAGATTAGTTACCATTAATTGCACCTCAAGTTGTAAATATGACCAATGGAAGAAAAAACAACCAATTGTACTTGTAGTTGACAAGTTTCAAATAATTGCAAAATGCATGGTTGCATTTTAGAGGATTTTTTCTTGTGAAAAGAAGCTAGCCCCTACAATAACTTTCCTTCCACAATTTGTTTTTTTATTAAACAATTTTCATCTTTATTTGGAGTTCTATTTTTTGTTTTGTAAATACGGTACATACATTTAAAATAGTATTAAGAGGTAGGCCTCTTCAACCACCCAAAATTTTCACATCCAAATAACCATTAGATTTTATAATTGTTTACATTCCATTTGATCTAAAGTAGTTATTTTGATCATGATTTGGCTATCATTATACACACCTCACCCATTATAGACTAAATATATTAGGATATAACTTCATTTCCATCGTTTCATTTTCTACTTGTATTTTTTCCCATCTTTTTGTATTTTGCTTCACATTTTGTTGATTAAGTTATGGTGAATAAGACTTTTGTGTCTCAACAACTTCAATCACATAGGTGAACAATGAATAGCTCCATGAATCCTCCTTGGATTTGAATTTGATTCCATAGGGGCTCCATCTTGAGGAAAACTAAACAAGTCAAAAGTGAGCATTCAATTTGATTGATATGAACACCGTCACCACTCGCACTACCTTCTAGCCACCAATATTCATACCTTAGTGATTTATCTAAAATTTAAATTAAACCAACCACTACTATTTGTTTTTACATGCAATCCTTATTTAATGTACCAAGGACTATGTTGAATGTAATAAATTCATACACCCCCTTGACTTTGAAAAATTATTGCATGAGCTCCAAGCTTAAAAATTTAATGATCTAGAATGTATAATGTTTTTATACTTGTGAATTTGCATCTCAATGATTTTTGTGTAATTACAAGATCTTTCATGAGTCATTTAGTGAATAGTTCAATGTCAATTGGGGGTTTAAACTTTGAATGTCTTTTATCCAATGTAAAATTTAACCATTAATTTTGATCTTTTTTATGGCCATGTATTGATGATTATGAGAGCATGATATTGAAAAGAACTTGAATATATGTTTTAATTTGGTTATCTATTATAGTTTTTAAAAAATATTTGAATGTGTTTTTTACCACCAAAGCTACATAATTTGAATTTTTCTTCAAAAACAAAATGTTTTTTTGTTGTGCAAGAGAGGCGAGGTTTCATTTTCAAGAAGATTGGACATGTTTTATGTGGGATTACTTATATATATGGTGAATTTGGATTATTGTATTTTAAAATGATGTTGAAGAAAGGTATGTTTGGTTTTAACATATAATATATAATTGAGAGTTTCAAAACAAAATAAAAAACTTGAGATGTCTATTTTTGTTGAAATGTACACATTTGATTTATTTAAAGAATAATTATCTTATAAATACATAAATAATTACATTTTTTTTGAAAATTCATGGAAACACATGTGGATTAAACTTTTGAAAATGACATTATTATCCTTTTATGAGAATTAGTCAAAACATGGAAACCATTTTTTCAACATGATAAAACCTAGTCATTAGAAAGCACCTAGGCTTTGTATTCACTAGTTCTTTGTAGTTTGACTACACCCACCAATTTGCCTTCAAAGATCTTTTCTTATAATAATCTTGCATTTTTATTATAATCACCTACCATGTTCATTTAATCCAACAACTAATTCTATAAAGACTTAATGGGTTTCAGGAATTTTTTAAAGAACTCCAAGGCATTGGAAGAACCACTAAAGAAACATTAATCTTGTATTACGTCAAATTATATTGAACATCTAGAAATTCCAACTTGTCATTATTAACTAAGAAGGGTGCAAAGTTTTCCTAAGATAATCAAAGCTTAATGTGATTGAGTAATTTTTTGCACCTTAACCCACTAAAAATGTATCAATGAGATGATAAAACAATAAAAAGACGATTATGAATCTATAAAATAAACATTTGTGCAATGTTTGACAAAAACATTTGTAGTTAAAAGGGATGGAATATTGAGGGAAACTAAATCGTGACTTGAACCTTCATGGTATGGGTAGATGAATGCAACATGAATATGCAAATGTTGTACTCATAAGGCAAGACTAAATGTTTATATATTAAACAAGCTCTTCAAAGAAGCATTTGAAGTTTGGACAACTTGATTTTGAAGGTGCAATTGACCAAAGTCTTTAAATTCACCTCCAACTATCTAGGTGGTTTTCTATGATATTGATAGTGGGAATGAGATGGTCACATTTGCGACTAATGGGTAATAGCAATTTTTCTTCAATAAGAGTGCAAAGTGTTTCTCAAAACATACTTATGCAATATTTGCAATTTAAGAGACTTATCATTCTTCCCAAAGGTTTTAGAATTCACATACATTACAACATTGAGCTTTTACAACAATAATTCATCAAGGTGGAATCTTGAGCTTTTACAACAAATGAAAATGTAGCCTTTATCAATTATTAAACATCTACAAGGAACAAATCAACTAATAGGGGGTGCAATTGAAGGTGGCTATGATAATAATTGTTTACATAAACTTATAATTCTCATGGTGGAGGTTAGTTGGTGGTTGTTAAGGGGTGAAATTGCAACCCCTGATCATTACCGTCCTCTAGGGGGTAAGACCAGGGGGCAAGGTCAACACCTTATTAATCCACAAAAAAACCACCCTCACTAACTTACTTTACTACAACTACTCAAGTAGTAAGTAAGACATCATACTAAGAGGAAGGAGGTAGGTAAGGGTTTACTACTTAAAATTAGACCTACCCTTTTATAAGTAATTTAAACCAAGGGGTAATAGGAAGAAAGTAGAAAGGGGAGACATGAAAATTTATCAAAACATGAAAGTAACTACTTTCCTTAATTCTACAATATTTGCAACACTCTTGGATGGTGTCTCAGGGGTTTGCAAACCTTCTACTACTACTATCCTTACTCTTTTGGCCATGTAGGTCTTCTGGTGATTTAACATGTCACCTATAGCACTTCATGCAATCTTTCCTTTGCTTTTTACCATTTATAACTCGTTGCTTTCCTTCATAGCCATTGTTTACCACTTATAAAGGAACCTTTCAGTTTGCAAATGACTTTTTGTTGATCTTCCTTCCCATTGCATTCTACCATCAAGGACTAGCTATTACCTTTTAGTGGCGGTTAATAGCTTGGCTATCTAGAGATTACCAAAGGTTAAGCCTTGTTACTCTTTATCCTAAAAAAAATACATAACTACTAACTTAGTGAAGCATCTCGCTTGTAAATGATCAACTACTTTACCTTCCTCACTCATTAGAATAACAATACATCACAAGAGACATGAATCCTTCAACCATATTCCATTAAAATCACACTCCAAGTACATACATATTTCTTCATTCCTTTCATCCTTTTCCATGAAAGTCCTACATTCCCAAGTTATTCACCACTCCCCCAAATATTGAATGAATTTTTCCATCCTCCCCCACTTCCCTTAGTCCTTCTTTCCCACATACCACACACAAGGCCCACATTAACCCCTAGAAAATAAGGCCCTTATCCTATTCCCTTCCTAAAAATCTCCTAGATGATTGGGTGGATTACCCCTAACCACTCACTAATCAGAGCTACATAATCCCACTAGCTTCACCCCTTGGGTAAGGGATAGTAAATCTACCACTAGTAATTAGTAGTAACTAAGAGACCTATGGAACTAATTAGTCTAGAGATTTTTACTTGTTAATAGTGGTTTTCTCCTAGTAAAGGTATATTGTGCCCCTAATGATGTGGCCATTAATGTCTTCCAATCACCACATTTTACCAAATGCAACTTGCCACCATAACCAACATTGATTCATTCTAAACCAAATTAGACAAAAACAACAACAATTTTAATCTCCTTAAATGAACATTGAATATTTCCCAAAAACTTGTGACCATTATATTGTCCAAGTTTTAAAAAATGAAACACGGGTCCCAAAAAGCATAATCAACATACAATGTTGCAGAGACAAGAATAATGATAGTGCAACAAAATTTCTTAGTTGAAGTTCTTGATTGAAGACATCTAAGAAATATAGGGCATTGCTACATTTACCCATACTTAGAATTTTACAACAATATAACCTAAACCTAAGTTTTTTTGAATTGTAGATGCACATAGATTGTTGAACATTTATAAAAACCACCAATTTGTAGCCAACTTGACTTCAGATTAATGAAAAATTTATTGGAATTGAAATTGAAGGATAATAACATATTTAAAATATGTATATATTGCAAGTCTTGAATTATGATACTCAAATTATAATCTACTTGCTTTGTCAAGTTCTTTTTATTGCTTTAACTAGTCCAATGACTTTTGTTTATTATTTGGCAAAGGTAAATGGAGCTCTAGCATTTTTTGAAGCCCACCTTTTGGCTCTTGCACAACAAAATTACTATAATATTTCATTACACTAGATTTCAAAAATAAAATTGTTTTTTTTATAACTATAAGTTCAATGATGGATATCATAAAATTTTCACCTTCTACTTTGCTTTAGGTTGCATTTGATACATTCAATACTTCTTCATTATAGTCCTAAACATCTAGGTTAACACATTTGTTTTACAAAAAAAATTAATATAGATTTCAATTGTGTGATGTCAATAACAATTGAAGGATCAAATGCCCCACTCAATGACAAGACCAATGGGTTTAATGGGACAAAATATTTGAGGCATTTCTAATTGTCCATAATGTTGCCACATCAGTTTGGACAAGATGTCAATCCTTGGACACAAGCAAAGTAGAAATCTTAATGGTCATAACTTTTCACAATGAAACGATGATACATGTAATTAAAGACAAGATGGTAAACAAAGGGCACATATAAAACAATGTAATAAACACAATTATTTTGTATTTCAAGTTTAATGGCAATTGGATGATTGAAATACAAGCTACATTGCACTTAAATTTCATTTGGGCATTGGAGATGCTTGAATTTAAAGCTCATTAGTATAAACCCCATAAATATTTTCTATAAGTTATACTCTGGGGTAAATTGAAGGTACATTGATTTTGTCACCAATCGCATCACTACTAGCCAAATTTGAATTTCATAACAATCAGATGGGGTTGAACACTAGTAGAAAACCTAGGATTTACGACTGGTGTTTACGACTAGTTTTTAGTTGCAGGCGACATTTTACAACTATTTTGTTGTTAGTCGCCTAAGACAAGTCGCAAGCGACAAATAGTCGCAAAAACCAGTTACATTAGCATGACGTCACCAAATGGTGGATGGAACCTAAATGTAGTACATACGTAGTATATACGGTTTCATCCGATGGTATCCTAATCGTGTGGGTAAGGAGTGGCCATGTTTTTTCCGATTAACTAATGGGTTGTTGCCACATGGCATGATTTCTA
>Ga0116231_10013606_pt1 | contig 11331 bp, 7 predicted proteins | sample S1TSphgellanicum_2_FD_89695 | JGI IMG/M metagenome (GOLD analysis project Ga0116231, IMG submission 89695) | Host-associated microbial communities from peat moss isolated from Minnesota, USA - S1T2_Fd - Sphagnum magellanicum MG | ecosystem: Host-associated > Plants > Peat moss > Unclassified...
TTTCTTGTAAACATATATAGAGAGATCATGTTGCAGTGCAATTGTTGTAAGGACTTAGACTTGGCTGTATTTGAATTTTGCAGTAAAGTGCAAGCGTGCTTTCGTCTGAACATTATTCTTGTCCTTGTAAATTGTAGCTGGTTCAGGCTTTCTTCTTCTGATCATCTGTGATTGATTGCATGAATGTACCTGTGAATCTATCAAGCTTCGCAGCAGCAAGTGTGTTGATCCAAGCTTGTACACACCGGTTGGAATTCAAAACATTTGTGCTCCAGAACAATACAAGACAATACATGGCACCCAATTGCAAGTGTAGTTAGTTAGTTGCCATGTATTGTGTAGTTAACTGGTTAGCGACCTAGGACAAGCTTGGTCATATAGATAGGTTGCAAGATTAAAGACTTGAACCCCTCACCTCCACATTTGGAGACCAAGTCCTTTAGCATTGTATTAGATTTTGTTTCATTTTACAATTATGATCATTTTTACTAATTTACTTAGATAGTTTATCATAGCTATCATACTTAACTTACTTAGTTTACTTAACAAACTATCCTACCTACTTAACTACCTACTTTATCAACCTTCCTAGCCTTGACAATCTAAGGTAGTTAGGGTGTAGGTTTCCAACACACACTACACTTGCAATTGTAGTGTATGTTAGTTACACAATTATTAACAACTACACTTGCAATTGGGTGCCATGTATTGCAAGTGTAGTTAGTTTATAATTGTGTAACTAACTACACTTGGAAACTATAATTGTGTAACTAACTACACTTGTTAATTGTTAATACATGGCACCCAATTGCAAGTGTAGTTGTTAATAATTGTGTAACTAACTACACTTGCAATTGGGTGCCATGTATTGTCTTTTGCAACTTGTTAAAGGCAAGTGAACATTATACTAATCACATGTGATATTTACAACTTAAAACTAGTTGTTAATACATAGATTTCTTGTAATGATTGTTCAACAATTTTGAAGTCCATACGAAGTCCAAAATCAAGTTGACAACCCATAATTTTGAACTTTTAAAATCCATAGCTATTTCTAATTTAATAAATTATGTAAAACAAATCTAACTAAAGGAAGTTATTTCCATTTTTATCAAATGACATGCAAAAACCATATAAGGTTCAACTTATTGAAAATAAAATAAAATACATAAATGTAAATAGGTGCTTAAAATTGGATTATGAGAATAGACCTTGAATATTTTTCAAATATTTTTAATTTTAATAAAACATTCATTGAATATTGTATTACTTAAGGCATACCAAAAAATACCCCTTTATTTCAATTTTTCCATAAAATATACAAAGAATAACTTCCCCTAAAAATTTACACATCATATACATATGCAAATTAACAACCTCAAACCAAGTCTTCATAATAAATAGAACACAATAAATATCATTACTTAAAATATGATAACCATTGTGATTGCACTTATGTTGTGAAATATGGAGTTTGTTATTTTCATTTTGGTTCACCATACCTTACACTCACCTTGTAAAGGATGGAAAAAGGATGGGGATTGTCCATGTATTTTTTCCCCACCATAAATAACCTTGAAATTACAAAAGAATCCATATGCATTTTGAATGGGTATCCATAATTTAACTAACAAACATTGCCATTGTAGATTATGTGATGAGGAATTTTTTGTCCAAGCTTAAGAACATTTGTGTTTCGAAGCATTGAAATGGGTTCATTAGGATGGTTTGAAGATTATTATCATTGATAAGTGATAATAACATGCATCTTTTGAATATTTTTTAGTCCATTTAAATAAAATAATGTGTGCCCCTAGGGTGAAAGCATGGTAAAGTATATAGAAAAAGTTGTCCAAAAAATATCAAATTAAAAAAAAAGAATTTTCTCATGAAAACACAAGAAAGTATATTCAAATTTTACTTAAATTTAATTTTGAAATTATTGAGCCCTCAATTGGGTTTATTGTAAATCAATTACAAATTTTCAAAAGCTTTGGAATAATAAAAATAAGGAATAAGTAGGTTTGAAATTGACTAGTCAATATGGTGTTCAAACCTACTTTTTAAATAAAAAATTTAATGAAATGTATATGTATGAAGTTATATCATAAAGATCATCATATATTCAAGGGCCTCACCAAAAAAAAAAGTAAAAAAATCTCTTTAGTAAAATATATTTAACACATACTTGAATCAAATGTTACACTGCAAAAAGTAGGTTTTAAAAGCTACTTGCATTTAGAAAAATATACTTGAAACCTACTTTTACAATGCAAAATTTTAAAATTAATGCATAATAAGGAAAAAGTATCTTGTTATTTATCATTTGACTAAAAAGATTGAATGTATAACAATTTTTTGATGGGTTTTGATCCTACTTTTTGTTCACTTGATAAGTAGACTAGCAAGTAATTTAGTTCTACACTTTACTTTGCTTTCACCCCTTAGGATGTAAAAATGTGATGAATATATGTTACATTATTGTCCTTATAACAAAATATTTTAATGATTTTGTGCATGAGGGGTGTTCACATTTGAATGTATTTGATTTGATATGTATTAATGTTCTGGTTATTTTTAAATTTGAAGTTTAAGTTGTCATAATTCATAAACATATGGTTTATGAACATGGGGTTCAAATGGATTGTTCATGGTGAAGTTTTCATCAAATACCATTGGGACACCAAAATGTTTACAATTTGGAACCCATAATGGGCACAAAAATGTCACATATTGTATGTCAATGCTAATACATAGATGGTTGCATTAATTTGCATCTAAGAATCCAAAGTGATTCAAAGAACTTGTAAAATTCAAAGATGTTTTAGCACTTTAAAACACACCACCCACTTAAAATACATGGCCACTCTTGAAACAATGAATCAAATCAACACCTTCTTATTGAATGGCAAAGAAGATGTTGCTAAATCTAACACTAGCACAAGACTTTCAAAATTTGTACCTACCATAGAGCATGGATAGATTTTCTACTATGAAAATAATGACCTAAAGATATGGTGAATAATTTGTAGATATGGTCATAGGGATATGTGTACATGTTTTAAGAAAACATTTGGCCACTCATTAGCATGTTTCAATTTAGCTTGTGCGAAAAGCTCTAGTACTCCTTTTCCACATTGTACTCCAAACTTGAAAGGCCTTAGCTTGACCTTTTATTTGCAATAACAAAAAAAAGTTAAAAGATTAGAGTTGTGTTATAAAATAAATGTTGTGTGTAACATGTTCCACTTTTGCTAACTGTGTTTGTGGATAGTTGTGCATACTTGAAGTTTACAAAATTATTATTGGGTTTCTATTTTGATGGTATTGTTATTTGGTATGTTTCAAATTTCATCACAGATGGAGTTTTCCATCATTTACACATTGGGGGAAATGTAAGTGCATGAAAATTGTAGAAATTGGCATTCTACATACAAGATTTCATTGAGCATAGCCTCGGTCCTTATCAACTAACATTTGGCCACATCGACAAGATTGAAACTCAAGTAAGGAACAAGGAAAAAAAGTAGTGTTGAAATAATGTACTTTGAAGAAATTGAATGACAAAAAACTCATGTAAAAAAATTGAGAACCTTATACAAGCTTCAATTTCTCACACTGATCTTGGTACCACACTTGGGTTGCTAAGTAATAAATTATTAGTCAAGTTCTTTGAAGGCTCACTCAGATTTTGACAACCTATGCAACTTTTCACTTGTTCGAACAATTTAAAGATTTAGAGTACACTAGTTGTACCTTCTTGGGCATTGTAGATAAAATCCAAATGCACCATGCAGTTACCACTAACACCCACCACCATTAGTAAAACAAGAAAAACCTCAAGAACCCACGAAATAAAAAAACTTTAACAAAATGTGAATCCAAAAACTCACAAAACCAATGAAAAGCCAAAAATCAATGAACCCAAAGTCAAAACACTTTAGAGAATGTGTAAATGCACAAACCGAGCAACATGAAACTAAAAATCGACAAACCCAAACAGCCTAGAGAATGCGCAAACCCACAAAATCAAACAACACGAAGCGAAAAGTTAACAAACCCAGACAATCTACAAAGTGTGCAAACCCACGAAACCAAACAATGCAAAGCCAAAAAACTAATGAAGTTCCCAAACAATTTGGATTTTGGAAAATGCATGAACTATGTAAATTTTGTGGACTCTGTAGAATGTGTGAACCCATGTAACTGAACCATATAGAACTTAGAAAGGTTGTTCACATACCTTTAACCTAAACAAATCTTGGAATAGCTTCCTAAACCCAAAATCATGATGCACCTTGCATTCAATTATTAGTGATTGAAGTTGTGCAATGAGCGTCAAATCCCAATTCCCATAATCCCATCATCTATGTGCATTATGTATGTTGGCAATTATAACTCCTTGTTCAACAATGAAATTTCTTCAATAGGTAAAACAAATCAATGAACCATGGAAAATAGTAGCTGAAAGTTCTTGAATGCTTAAACTTAAACTGTTTTGGTAAGCTTTTGTAATAATAAAGTTTGCCCTTGGGGTGAAAAAATGGCAATGGACTTTAGGAAAGAAAAGGAAGGATGGAAAAATGTTTTGAGTAGGAAAGGAAAGGTTTGGCGAGTGGCCCAGATTTGTTGGGTAAAAGGTGGCAACTATTCAATAGCTAACATCACAAAGTAGGTGATTTAAGGTTTTACTTAAAGGTATTCTGGTAAATGCTAATGGCAATCTGTCATTGAAAAGGCGACTAGATTACAAAGTCATGGTTTTTTAGGTGACCTTTTAAGGTGTGGCAGCGTTTTTAGGCGAAAATACACAAACTTCACCACAAAAGTCCAAGCCTATAAGTGGTTGGTTTGGATTTTTTGAGAAATTTGGAAATTTTTCACCCAAAAAAAAACATTGGCTATCACCCATTTAACATTGAGTACTTCCTAGAATGCCACCTAGATTTTCATTCAACACTAACTTAACATCAAATGTGAATGCACCATAAGTAGACAATTGTCGCATTCCATATTAAATTTATCCATAAAGTCCTCCTCAATCCCATATCATGTCTCACCTTTCCAAGTTTTTCTCATGTTTTGTTGTTTGTAAATCCCTTTATCTGGGAATGAAATCATGAAATTGAAGACCAATAATGGTAATAGGGGTGAAATAAGATTTGAAGGTGAAACTTTAGTTTTGGGCCCCTTTTTTTTAATTGCACACTTGAATGATTTCTTTGATTTTTTTTTTACACCTTTTGTTTTTTTAAGGCACACTCAAAAGACTTCTTTGAAAAAAAAAATAACCTTGACATTTTTCTTTTTTTGTGCAAGGCCGCACCACTTGAGGGATTTCTTAGGGTTTGTTTCACAAACTTTTAGGGGTTTTTTTACATGATCTATATTAATGGGTGTTTTCATCTCTGAATCCTATTTCATTTTTTCATTTTCATTTGTGAAAGCTCTTTTCATTTTCATTTGTCCATTTCATTTAATTTAATTTTGTTTTGGTTGATTTCTTGTTTCTTCTTGTTTTTTTAAAGGTTTTTTCTTGTAGGGTGTTTTATTTTAATTGTTTCTAATTTTTAAGATTTTTTATTTTTTTTCGTCCCCCCATTTTTTTAAGTGATTTTCATTATTAAAAATTTTTCAATTTGTTTTTTCCATTTTTAAAAGATTTGTTTTATAGTTTTTTATATAAATTTTTGGGGGCTTATTTTAGGGTTTCTTTTAGGACTTGTTTTAAAATTTCTTTTGGAGGTTTTTTGGGGGGTTTCTTTTTAAGGTTTTTTTAAAGGCTTGTTTTAAGTTTTTACAAGGTTTTTCTTTGTGCTTCATGGTTTCTTTTGGATACAATGTTTATTTGGACATGGGTGATTTTAATAGATGTTTCAAAGAACATGCAAACAACATCAAATTGTTTATGTAACTATAGTTACAAGTGCTAACACATTGAAGCTATTCAACACAAATGAATTCAATTTAGGTGTCGGGCAATTACTTAATCGAAATGTGACTATTCAAGACATGTTTGCCATAATGCAAACACTCTAGGTTTTTTCAAGATTTTAACAAACTTTAATTTGTCAGAATTTGATAAATTAATAACACTAATGGTCCCCACCATTTGGGCCCATTTAAAATCCACCGGCAAGGCTCACATTATGACAAGGTGATTAACTAAATTGACCCCAAAACAATGATTACTTTAATTCATCTTGTACATGAAACATGAAAATATGTTTCAACATAGTCATGTACAACACATTCATGTGGAATTGAAGTAAGAATGCATTTTGTGATGATGTAATGAAAAATTTTCATCTTACATTTATGAAACCATAAATCACTACTACAAAATGTGGGTGTAATTCACTAATCCCTATTCATTATGACCAATGAATTCACTACATCCCTCACTAGGTCATGTTCACTGTGACTAGTGAATTCACTCAAAATTTAATGAAATCATTTGTTATATATGGACCCCTTTTGTTGTAGTGAATGATGATATGCAATGGACTATTACTCAAGAATGGGTTAGTTAAAATGTTTATTTTGCATCTATTAAAACTCTTATATCTTTAGTTGTTTTGAAATTGTTAAATTTCATTTGACTATTTTTCTTTATGTTAACTTCCATCTTTGCCTTGATCAAAGCTTTCTAATCATAATATTCAACCATCTCTTATGTGCCATGGTGACAAAACTTTTCAACTACAATTACAACATTTATGTTTTTGTCTATGCATTAACACTTGATGTTGGTGCAAATTTAGGGCTTCAAATAGATGATAAAATAGATGTTAAATCTACAACAAGGTGAAAACACATTACAATGACCCTTCTTTGAGGCACTTTTGGGTCTAGTAATATATTACATATAACATAATTGTTCCAAAAATATGGTTCAGTATCAATGTTGATTTTTCAGCCCTACAATTATTATTTATACAAAAATAATGTTATGTAATATTAATTTAAAAATAATATTAAATTTCAATACCTATATTAAAGGATTCATGCTTATATTTATAATATACATTGGTATAATAAGGCCATTGTCTCATTTTGACTACACTATTTAAAATTTCATTAATCATTAAAATAATCAATTTTAATGAAATTTTAAAAATGGACCATCTAGCTATGCTTGTCATCTTCCATGTGAATGTGATTATTTGTCAAAATTTCACTTTTAACACAAATTTATTGCATTTTTGCCAAAAAAATTCATTTTTTGAAATGAATTTAAAAAAATAAACCACATGGTATCCAAACATGGTTCAAACTATGTGAAATGACATGGTTCAATATATTTCAACTTTCATAAATATTAAAAATCATTTAAATTATTTTTGGAATATATTTATGTTTTTGAGTACACAAATACACTACATTTGTTTCCACAAATATATCCCAATCTCCCACTTTATAAACTGACATGAAATAATTTCTTTCTTAATATCTTGCCTAGGTCATATTCTAATTTAATATGAAAAAATATTACGAAATTCTTTCAAAAGTTTAAAATGAAATACATTCAAACATGCACACCCCTAGAAATTAATACAATTTGACACCCCAAATAGGGTCGCCATAGTGTGTTTTCACCCAACACACATATTGTATAAAGAGTAGAGGTCCTTAATACTATGGGTGGGATAAATGTCCCATCAATCACAATCTATCGCCATTTGAAAAAGTTCGAGGTGACATGTCTATTCATTTTTTTCAATTGTGCCAAGACCTTTTCATTTTGCAACATAATTCTCTCATTCCTTTCCTCATTAGATATCTTAATCTTGAACTCTGTCAAAGTGTTTCAAAATTGATCTTTCAAAATGTCCTTTTAAAACAAATTGTTGAAATAAATTACCTTGCAATATGTAAAGACCACCTTCCACACAAGGCTAGGTATAAGTTGTCACTTTCTTTTTGTCTTTAAAAATCTTTTTATTGAATGTAAATGGTAACTCATGGCCAAGGTGTTCAAAACCTGTGATATTCACAAGTTATTTTTCCTTCCTTGCCACCTTTCAACTTGTGGCTTTTACCATTAGTAATATTTTTAATCATAGTAATTTATGTCATTCGTCATGTGATTTCTATGACTATATAGTTGGGAAAGACAATGACTTTTATAATTACATTTAGGAAATATTATTAAACAACAGGTATTTATTAACTTACGAAATGTAGACATGTGTTTAACCATAGTAAAGCCGTGTGCACAATCTAACTAAACTTATTTATTAGCTTAAGATTAATTAAGTAGCCTACAAGCTTAAGCTAAAAGCCTAGGTATGTAAATAAGCCAAAATAGGTAGGTAGGCCTAAATAAACAGGTAGGTAGCCTTAGTTTAGGTTAGTAAGTAAGCATAGGTAAGTAGGATCCTATTTAATTTAATGGTCACAAACCTTTTTGATTGGTTCATCCAAAGTGATATTTCTGCTTCGAATATTTTTAATGCATGTACTATATGTGTAAATTATTTTTTCTTTTAGATTATATCGTTTACAAAGTTAAACTTGTTGACAAAAGATATGAAATAAATTTGATGAAAGGGAAACACTATAACATTATCCCTTATCCTTTATCCCATACCAAAATAGTCTACATATTTAACCATTTTCCTACTACATATTACCCAACCTACTTAACTTAACCTAAGCCTAAATAAAATAATAAATGTAAGTAGGTATAATTAGCCTACCTTATAACTTACCTACCTACATAACCTAACTAGCTACCTTTTCACATAGGTTACAAAAATAGGTATATTTAATTATTACCTACTAAATTGTACCTACCTATATTATTTCCTGAAGTAGGTAGCTTAAGGAAAATAAATAGGTACATTAAGTAAATAGGTAAGTGTTTTAAGTGAGTATGTAGATAAATGACTAAATAGGTAGGCAAAGTAGGTACGCTAGGTAAATAAGTAAGTAAGCATAATCGGGTAGGTAGGTAGCTTAGGCTAGGGAGTTAACTTAACATAAGTAAGTAAATAGGTAAATGTAAATAGGGGGGGTAGGTAGGTTAAATAGGTAATTTAAGTAAGTAGACATGCCTAGCTATACTAACCCCTAACTTACACTTATATCCTTAGATAAATATTTTCACACAATATAAAGTTTTTAAAATATCCTTAATAAATCATAATATACATCTAAGGATTCTAAGTTCATGTCATCATCATGACCAATGTTTGATTATATTTGTAACTAATGTGATATGTGATGGATTAAGTGGATGAAAATCATTCATAATTCATTCGTTTGAAAGCATTAGTTGTCATTAATTGCATCCTAAGTTACAAATATGACCAATGGAAAAAATGACTATAATCATGTAATCATAATAATTATTACAAGACATTTTACATTTCACATATGACTACACGATTAGGTTTGAACATTTGGTAATAAATTGGTCAAATCATGAACATCATGTTTTGACATAGTGAAAGTAAAATGAAAAAAAACTTGTGAACATTATCCCGTAACTCCGCACACTAATAAAAGAGAGATGTGCAAGAGCTCCAAAATGAGAATTAGGACAAAATGATAAATTCATGAATGTTTCTTATGCAAATCATTTGGACAAGCCAAACAATGCAAGTGATTAGTGCACATGGAACAAACTTTGAATCACACGCTTGCTTTGGAACCAAATGTTCCTTTTGAAATTAAGAACCACCAGACAACACTAGTTCACCCTCAAACTAGACAGGTGGACAATGGCCTAATGAACCCTAAAATCACTCATCCATCCATAATGCCCAGGGCTCTTGACTTAGGTTTACATTAGGGTAGTTTGAGTTCCCCAGTCCCAACCCAAGCAAAATGGTACCGGATGGAAAGTTCATATTGAATCTTCCATTGCTGAAGTGGATAATGTTGTCCTGGGCTGTAAGGGAGCTTTTCAGGCCTACCTTGAAGACCCAGGACTTGATGGGATGAATGCCCATGGCAACCAAAAGTTCATTGCCAAATATTTAGAGTACTTTATTTTGATATTTTTTCTGAAAGGTGAAGTTGTAAAGGAGCTTTTGGTCACTTTCCCCTTTCCCCCCTTTAAGTGAACCAGTACCCAAAACTGAAGCCTCAAAAAGCCATTTAAATTGCTACTTCTCCAAAGTCAGTCAATCCCCCCGCAACTTGCTGACAACATGAACAGTGTCTTTCTGTTGCAGGATCCCACATTGACATCAACCCTAGTTCTAATAAGCCAGCAGAAGAATCCTAGAGGGTTAAGCCAGGGGAGCTCCCCCAATTTAGATGTTCCCATTTTGCCATGGAAATATTTTTTTCCCCTACTAAATGGGAAAGAAGCAAGAAAATAGAAAGAGAGTTGTTAAAAAGTAAGGGGAGGTGCTCGTACTCATGTGTTCTCCTGAGGTTTGGGAACACCCTTGGGTGCCCCTTCCTTAGGAGAATGCACTCATACAGGAACCTCCCTTACAACCTAACTTCATGATTTAAACAAAGAAAAGTCAGGAGAAAAGAGAAAAGAACTGATCTCTACCCAACTTTTTCACCCAAGGTGACAACTGCTCGAATTGATTTTCATCAAATATTGAGGCTGCACATCCCACGGCAAAAGTATCTCCCTTGTCATCACAAATAATTAATTTATCTGCATACCTCAGCAGCTCGGTCAGTAATTGGTCATATATTAATTTATAGAAATTTTCAAAGAGCAAAATTTTGTGAAAGAAAATAACAAATGTTCAGGAATATTTTACTATAAAATATGGAAATTTTAAATTAATTGATTACTTATTAGTCAAACATGTGTTGAAGCTACCCGTGTACTAAGGCATTTCTAAGTTTCAAACTTGGAAATTGGAATGCATGCTGAATCATCTTGGATGTGTAAATTCTATATTTATAAGACATTTTTTAAAAAAGAAGAAAAACCTCCAGCAAGAGGTGTGTGCTAGCCTGCCAGGCCACCATATATTAAAAGCCTCTTCTAGATTTAATTTACTGGTGGCTCTTCACCCCTCAATTTATGGGCAATTAGGCATACCAAAAACAAAAAGGCTAGAACCATCTTTTGCATTGGCATGTCAGAAAAAGTGTGTGATCAGATTTTGATTTTGGAAACACTCTGTTGGAGTCTTTCACTTTGGCTATCTATGTATGAAACAAGGTAGTTTGTTTTGTTTTGTTTTGTTATGCTGAGATGAGATCCTCCCAAACCATGGTGCTTCATGCTGTGCCCTTGTATCTTCAAAGAGCTTTTGATGAGTAGGGGTGCACTGACTTGGTTTGAGACTGTTTGGAGCTACAGTGTGGAGAAAACTATTGATTATTGAATCATTTTCTCAATGAAAA
>Ga0116231_10013607_pt1 | contig 11330 bp, 8 predicted proteins | sample S1TSphgellanicum_2_FD_89695 | JGI IMG/M metagenome (GOLD analysis project Ga0116231, IMG submission 89695) | Host-associated microbial communities from peat moss isolated from Minnesota, USA - S1T2_Fd - Sphagnum magellanicum MG | ecosystem: Host-associated > Plants > Peat moss > Unclassified...
CCCCCCCCTCCCAAGGATCACCTTGATGAGTCCCCATGGCAAATGGGATGATTATGACATCACCTTCACGATTATGATGACTATAAAATAGAGGAAACTCAAATGCATAAAATGCACGAACAAAGTGGATGAGTTATGTGATGTCCCCACTTATTGCACGAAGTTCTTAAAATATGACCCTTTTTGACATTAAATTAAAAGCGTTTGCCACATCTAACTAAAAAACAACCCAGTCAAGGTGAAGGTCCAAGGTGCACCCAATGTCATGGATTACTGCTTCACAACCACCCTTAGTTGCAACTTTAAATTAATGTGGGAAAAAATGTGTTACAAAAGCTTCCGGGATTAAAGGCATAAAACTTGCCTTATGAGTCAATACAATGTTTCCCCAATTGTAATGATATGAATTCCAGCTAAAGGCTTGGTGATGGTTAAAAGGCAAGCCGCTCCAAAGACATGTGCAATTTGGGGTGGAATGTGACCCTGTGCAATATGAGAACAAAGTTGGAACAATTGAGAGAATCCATTCACTAAATCTTCAAGGTGAAAATAGTCCCAAAAGTGTCAAAAAACCATCCCAGAAAGACTAATTGCTGATAAATGCGGCATGCGTTAGAATGTCGATTTGAAGAAAAAAAAAAAAAACTTGAGGTCTTGGTCTAACTTGTAGTTTTCAAGGAAAATCGAAAGTAGCCATTTGATTTGGGGTGTAATGCGGTGAAAGTTGAAGTGGTGTGGGAAAATATGGGTGTAGGAAAAAATGGTGCCAAAATGTGAGTTGCTCAAAAGTATTCTTTTGCGTGGCCAAGGGTTAAACTACAGAGTAGACATTTGTGCATTAGAGGATCATGTTGGGGAAAAGGGGTTGAGTTCGAATTGGTCGACAAAATTTGGGTTCATAAAAAAAAATCATTTTCCAAGTTTTCCCAATTGCATGCTAGAAAAAAATTGAGTCAAATTCGTGTTTCCTTATGCCTTGTTGCCTAGCCATGAAGGGGCAAACCAAAACACCATTGTGGTAGTAGGAGGAGTAAATGCCAAACTACCACATTGTATGGGTCATGCGTTAGCTTATCCAATGGAAAACGAAATGCCACTTTTACATCACATCGTAAAGTGGTGGGGATGTTATATAAATGAGGATGACAAAAGCTTAAGTGAAAGGACCCGAAAACATCCAATGTTGAAACCTAAATCCAAGCTAATGCAGGTAGAGTGGGAGTAAGGGAAGGTATTGGGTTAGGATGATCACAAGGGTTTGGATTCGATGAATTAAATGTCTAACAAGAACGTTAATGACAAGTTAACCTTTAGTTATTAAATTGGCGCCCACACATGGGGCACAAGACTTTAGGTGGAGGTTGAAGGCCCGTTGAAAAAATGGGGGTAGGTGGGGGGTATGATTATGGCCAATTGTAAGGACCAATAGAATGGGAGGGGGAAAATGTTTTAATTGTGCATGATTGAGGGGGTTTGGGAAAGTGTAAAGTTGGGACCCTACATTCACATGAAGGATTTGGGGTTGGTAGGGGGAACTAATAGGTGGTGTATGATTGGTTAAAATTGGAGGGGTAACTAATGGGTGGTTTGTGATTTTGCATGGGGGATGAAATGGAGGATAGGTTAGTGGTGGTAATGATGATGCGAATGGGCAATGGGAATTGCAAGGTTCGATGGGATGTGATGAATTGGGGGACATGGGACGTTTGGTGCCCATGAAGTAGTAGTTCTACTATGAACACGGGCCCCATTAATTAAAGATTGCCTACCACTACAAAGTAATCCTAAATTTACAAAGCTAATCACACAATATTAAATGAAATGAAAGGAAAGATATAAGAAACTTTCCAAGGAGTCCTGTGCTAGGGCATTATGCCAAAGCCAAACCCTAACTTTGTTATAGGCCTAGATGTCACAATCACTAAGCTATTGGATTTGACAAAACTTAACATTCTAATACAAAAAATTAGATTGGGACTTATTTGTGCAATTGTAGATAGGTCCCATGTTTTAAATATTGTTTATTTCAACACAATAATTTTAAACTTATAAAGCTAACCAGATAAGAGTGGATAGATCAAATGGAAAAAGATAATGAACTATCACAAACAAGTAAGTCCTATTTCAAAAGATAGTTGAAGGAGCACAAGTATCTCATTTTTCCTTCGTAACTTTAGTACCTCCTCCATAGTCACAAAATTGCCTCCACTTTCTGCCTTAAAACAACAACAAATAATTTCTCTCACCTTCTCATGATTTTACTAACTTTTTCTTGTTGTCTACCTCAGCTTGTAAAAACACCAAAAGAAACTCCACTACTTCATCTAATCATCAAATAAGGTTTTAGGGAGTTCAACAAAATTGCCCTAACCCTAATAGTGTGCCCATATTTGATACAGACCCTGTCATCATTCCATCCCTATTTTCGATACACTAAATAACTATCTACACTTGTTAAGGTCAAACATTAATTGTCCAAAAACTTTTTAAAGCAAAGGTCCAAAATTGTAAGGGTCACCCATGGTACAAAACTTGACTAGGTAGTAGCTTTTAGTCCTCCCAGGTAATATATATCCATAGTCCTACTTTTCATTTGATACTCTCATATAACATAGTTTTGGAACGCCCACAATTGTTATAAATTCACTAAAAATCTTCAAAAACTCAATTTATGAAAACAACTTTTCTTAATTAAAATTAATCCACAAAGATTTGAATGCCATTTCTCTTTGCATGCCCACGTCTTTGCCCATATTAATGTAGCTAAACTCAAGCATGTCACAACATTTTTTCCCCCAACAAACCACCTTTTCATTTGCACTATTGCATTGCAACACTATATTCAAAGACATTGTCAAATTCTCTTAGGCTTCTATCAGGTTAGCTATATATTGAGCCCCACAATTGTGAAAATTTCACTAAAAGATCATTCAATTTACAAAAGCACCAACCCGTTGAACTTCAAGTACTTATATTCCATGAAGATTTAATTCCAAAACGGAAAAAACCTTCATTTCCTCACACATAATCCAACATTGTCAAAACTTTTCCAATGCATAAAAAATTTAAAAAAAAAAGAAAAAAGAGAGGAAGGATTGTTCAATTCATGATGATTCTATTAAAGTTTATCGAAAATAGTCCATACTCATAATTTGTGAATAATTTTTTTTAAAGGTAGGTTTTTTCCAAGTTGTGTTGTTTGGTCAATTTTCTAGAGGTAGCTTAAACTCTAGAATATGTAGACTTTTTCACGAAAGCTTAAATGACTTGGTCATTTTGAATGTGGTTTTTATCTGAAGCTAGCTAAAGGGCAAACAATGCATAACCTTTTTGGTATAATGTAAACATTCTTAAAATACTACTTCATGTTAGACCCCTTGTTTTGGGAATGCTTTCACCTTGGGGCTTTGCCATAGTACATTCAAATAATGTTTAAGGATTTGGTTAAAAATGTTATAACATACTTTTCTGGAACTTTTGAAACCAAGTCCGTGTCGTGGAAGAAAATTCAGAAAATGTCATAATAGTAATACATGTAATTAAAACTAGCCATCATTGTGGTTTGAAGGCCCTTATTAGATGACATGAGATGCTAAATACCTTTGAAATTTATTTGGTCTTGTCTTTTTGCACCTTTTCTTGCACCTTTTTTTGATGGTTCTAGGCAAGACCATGTAGTTTTCTGCTTATTCTATTAGGTTAAATTAAAAAATGAACTTTGATTATTTTTTTCACACATATTTTGTTTTCCCACACCACTTTTCAAGAAAAAATAAGGATACTTGCCATCACCATAACTTTTGGGCACCAAAAAAGATTAATGTTGTTTATTTAACCTAAAATTAAGGTCAAACTAGTAAGGCCTCACCACAAAACAGTGTGGCTCCATGCACTATCTTGCAATAACACCCATGTCATGTTCATAAGTGAGTATTTAACATTTTCCTTAGATGACCAAGTAGCTAGTGAGACATTTAATTTAGCTAACAATTAAGATTTCCTCACCTAAAGTTTTTTTAATGTAAGATTCAAGATTTATGACCCTAAGGTGTTTTGGTGAAATTGTTGTCACAAATAATGATCTCAATATTTGGGGTTTCAAGCTTGCTTATTCAAGGGTTTGAGCTTGCTTTTTACACCAAGTAAAATCCCATAGAATGGTGCATATATTGAAGTTGTCTTTGTTCTTAAGTATCATTGGCAAAATATTTTTAGTTGTTTGGAAGCATGTTATCAATTGGAATTTGTCCATTGCAAATGGTTAGGCATTTTAGAAAATGAAACACTCATTCTAGCAAGTGAGGCATTTGGAAAAATGCTTATTGGGATAGGCATTTTGTTTTTCGAAATGCCTTTCCTATTTATTATTTTTTCTCGCAACATCAATGAGTATCATGAAAACTATTTTTTAAAAGGCTATGCAAACATGACATAAGGCAAAGCCCTTAAACCGGCACATTTACCCTACATACGTCATATTTGACCTTCATTTTGGAATATCTCACTCTTAAGGTCTTAACCAATTTTCATGTCTTATTTACATACCTTTTTATGGGTTTTTTTTAGTGTTGGTGAGTTTTGGATTTTTTTGGTTCTAATTTTGGCTCTCGGTCTGGATAATGGCTACTTGGCCCACCGGTTTTAAATTTTCAAAAAAAGATTTAGAACCAGCAATAGGCCTTTGATGAAAACCAATTTGAAAATGTCCCCCAAAACCTATTTTATACAAGCTAAATTTTTTATGTTTCTTTAAAATTTTTGTTTAAAATTTTTAATAAATTTTTTTGACTAGGGTTAGACATGTTGTTAGGCTAAGAAAAAACATCAAGGTTTTGAATAATAATAGCAACATTCTTTTGAATAATGAATTGAGGGTGGTGTGTGGTGGGGGCAGTGTTTCTTGTACTGGCGAATTTTCGCCAAATTTCGACCCGAAAAATATGATTTCAACCTATTCAAAGGATTTTTTGTGAAAAAAATGACCCAAATTCACTAGATTTTGAGATTTTTTTTTTACAAATCACCAGATTTTTGTGATAACTTCCAGCAGGTAGCCAAGTATATAGAAGGATTCAGTTTTTTTTCTACTTTCATATCTATTATGCAGCCGAATTTGGCTAAATTATTTTGTGAATGATTGCCACTTTGGCTACATCACAAAATCCTTAAAAGAAATCCTGGGTGGGGGTGGTATTGGGATGTAGCTCTTACTTTTGAAACATGTGTCAAGCACATGTTTTTGAATTTTAAATTACAATTATCATTTTAGGGTTTAGGTCGGTACTTGATACTAGTGTGGCCTGTGCCCTTGGCCCAAGTGATACCACGTCCTCAACTGATTTTTTCCTTCCAAAACCTGGTTTTTTGGAATTTATTTGAATTTTCAGCGGCAAAATTACTCCAAAATCAATATCTCATACATTCTGAATCCAAATTCTACCAAGTAAATTCCCTTGAATCCTGCTCATCAAGAATTTTCCAATAACATGAAAGTCACATTCCAATTCCTCCAAAATTTTCAGCTACAATTCAATTTAATTTTCAGTGAAAAAATCATTCAATATTCAAGAACTTTTGCACCACAAGTCCAAACATCATGGAACCGAGCCCATGCACCCCTCCTCGGTGAGAGCTTTCCAAAGACACCAAGAACACGACCTCAAGCATCTCAGTTCAGTGGATCTCATAACTACAAAACAAAATAAACTACCTTGCTTCATAAATAGATAGGTGGTCACATTTTATTGTTGGTGCAATGCTAGTAACTGGAAACATTCAGTTTTAGGGTTTGTGTTGGCAGGTAGAATTGGATCCAGTTTGGAACTGCACTCACTTAGGATTTTTTTTGGGGGGAAAGAACTCGAAACCAAGGCATCTTGAAATGTGAAGAACTGGGTGTGAAACCAAATGGAATATTCTATCCAATTGAAAAAAACACAGGTTGGAACTGGGATCGGAGGTTCTCTTGAACAGTAAGAACTGGCCAACACTGGTTTTTCCCCCTCGGTGGGACAAGTTGTCATTTGCTGGTTCATCTTGTCGTGTTGCTAGTTTCAATTGTGAGTTAAATCAACGGTGGCAACCACACCTGAGATGTGAATCAAAGGTGGAGAATACAAGCTCACTTCTACTACAGGTTTGTATAACCTATAACAACACCCTGATGGAACCAGGTCTCAAAATTTGTCTAAATTGTTTTTAAATATCGTAAATAAGGAAAAGATGGCACCAGAGACCTCAGTTTGCTCATAAATGGGGTGAGATTCAAAAGAAGCCTGCAAAAATGTCAAACTCTGAAAACCGTCAATTTTGGTGGTAAACTAAGTTCATCCTGTCTTCACCCTCTGTTTCCTGAGTGTCTCCACTGCTGCTGAAAATGCTTCTGTGAAAATAGGTACATTGAGTAAGGATTAATGTTGCCTATTCTTGGGTTTTAGAAAAACTATCGAGTTTGAGTTTTACGTTTGTTTTGTAAAATGGAATACCCTTCAGTTCAAGGGTCTACAAAACATTTTCAAAAATTAAAATTCATTAGTTTTTGGGGTTGGGTCAATTTTTTTACCAACAATTTTTGATTTGATGAGTTCAATCTTTATAAAAACTTGTGGTTTTGGGTTCAACTTGGGTCTGGTTCCAGCTTAAAATGGGGGATAATTTTCAGAGATTATATTCAAGGGCGGTTGTATGACACAAGATCAACATCACATCCTTATTAAGTTTTCATGTGAAGTGCATACATGTTGAGAGCAATTGAGAGCTTGTTCAAAATAAATCTTGTTAGTTGTGGCTAAACCTTGACTTGAGACAAAAGAACATAGTCACAATTTGGAACAAGAAGGTATGAATTATGGCAACCAAAGTTGAAACAATATAAAATTTACACTCAAAGATTTTCTAATTTTGAAATGAAAAAACTCTCAAATTTTTTTCATCGATCATTTCCCATAGTCATCAATACAACCTAAAACAAACAATTATAATATGACCGACTAGAGAAAAATAAGGAATTTGTTGTTAAATGAGACTATGTCTTTAAGTATCTTTTAAATAGCAAATTATTAAGTATTTATTGTTAAGAAAAGGGGTTATTTTAAAAGCACATCGCTAACTTGCAACCACCTCAACTATAAAATAAGCTTACGAAGATAAGATCGTTAAACCTTAACTAAACCTAAGACCCTAAACATATCTAAACACATGATTTGGAGCTTAAAATAAACCCTTGTTGAAGGCCCACAATTGGATCTAGCTGACCCTGGCTTTTCTTAGGTAGGCTCAATTTTTTTTACCCCCCCCCCTCCCCCCAAAATGATATCCGAAAGGTATCCTCATAGTACCCGCCGGGTATCATAAGAAAAGGGGGGCCGGGGGGGGGGAGAAAAAAAAGTTTAAACAAAAAGTAAAAAAAAGTTTGACGAAAATTCATTGACTTTTACGCCGGGCAACAACGGCGTCCCTCGGGCTAGGCTAGGGTGTTCTCAAAATAACGGGCTCCCTTGCCCTCCGGCCTCCTCGAGGGCCATTATTTATTTCCGGAACGTTCTAGTCCTGGGGCATTGCCCTACTACACATTAGATGAGAGCGTTTACGTGGCGGAATGTCCTGCTAAGAAGGTAAGAGGAGAATTATGGTGTATGAACCCTGGTCAAAGGGAATTAGGGTAAAACTCTGACGCGAGCTTCAGTCGCAGTAGCAGCAGCAGCAGCATCTAGAATGACATCTAGAAAGAATCCTACAGCGTCGTATTGTCTACGGATCTACGTTGAAGAATCGACACGCGCATCATCTTCGGCGATTTCATTTTTAGTATAAAAAAACAAACTGGCATGCTGATCGCATCTTGGAGCGAGTTTTCAGTGCAAAATTCGCGTGCAGATCGCGTTATTCGGCACCCCACCACCTTCTGTGGGTCCCAATCGTCAACCATACTGTCTAGAATCCTGTCTCTCTCTCGCCCCCCCTGCGCATGTGTTTCTCTTCTGTTTCATTGTCCGCAGCTTTACGCAATATTCTGTTCTCGAACCCTCTTCTCTCCTGTTCTTGATCCTTTCCTCTCCTCCTGTTGCTGCTGCTTTACTGCCACAAAGAATCAGGGTGTTTTGCATACACCATTACCCAACAGAATTTTCCTTGATCTAGAGCCATCTCCTCCCTTCACCCCACTCTCATGTAGCAGCAGAAGTGCCAGAAGAAGAAGAAGAAGAAGAAGAAGAAAAAGAAAATCCAGAGGTCGGAGAGTGTGTTGGGTGGTGGTGGTCTTTCTTTGTTGTGTTTTTGGGGTTTGAGGAGGATTGTTGGTTTGCGGAGGAACTCCCAAACCCCACATGTTCATAAAGTGGCGATGGAATACAGCTACGGCTCTCAGGTAAGCTTACAAGGAGCGTTGAAAAATGCGGAGGCGGCAGTGGCCACGACAGGAAAGGTGGACATGCGCTTGGTGTTGAAAATCGCGCGGGAGGAGTGTCAGTTCCCGGAGCTGGGAGTGGTGTGGCGTGACACTTTGGAACGGGATATCAACGGGGTACAGTTGTGCGAGGATGATGACTGCGTGGATCCGCAAGCGGCGGGTCACGCTCTGGTGCAAGCGTCGTATGGGGGATTCATCCACTGTGTTCGAGCGTTGCACGCCATCCAACACAAGCAACATGGCACCAGCTTCTTGACGGGTAGGTTTTGTGCTTACGCCTTCCTCAAGGCCGTAGAAGCTGATCACAAGGAAGTGGTGATCGAGCTTCTGAAGCCAATTGCTTCCGCTAGTCTGGCCTTGATGGGATACGCTATCGCAACCATGTTCAAAGATGGACACTACCCATATGTCACAGAGAAAGTGGGAGGCGTGAAACCAGACTGGCACAAGAGATTGGCATCCAACAAAGCCATGCTGCCCAAAAGCTTACCTGTGCGACTGGCTTCGGGGACGTGGGAGCTGCAAGGATCCAAGCGTGCCTCCGAAGGTGCACATGAAGCTGTTAGAGCTACCTACAGAAACTACTTCTTATGGCGCTCAGGGTTGATTGCAGCCACCAATGGGAATGTTGCGGTTTTCCAGGTGATACTCAAGCAATTGGAAGAAGACTCCATATACTTGGCGGACAATTTCCATGATGCTAGTGTTGATGGAAGGAAGATCATGGCTATCCGGTCAAAGATTGATAGCTCTATGTACCAGCTGATAGAGGAATTGACCACTGTCCATCTGCAAGACAATGTGTTGTTCACGCTTTGGAGCTCCAATCAGTGTGGTAGTGCATTCTCCCCAAATCCTCATGCGGTTCGACCTCATCCCTCTGCAACTGGTGCACATTGTGTGGCAAAGGCAGAGAATGGACTTTGGCAATTGGAGGTGGATGTGCCATTGCTGCTCATGCCATTAGAAATTTCCTACATTGAGGATGATACGGTCAAGCGCTTGAAGCAGCTCACGCAGCTCTTCACTCAGCATGCCACTGTTAATGTCCAGCTTGTTTGTGAAGTCATCATGCTACCCATTTGTGTTCAGGTGGCAATTTCTCTCCATAATGCAGCTGAAAAAATTCCCCTCATCAATTGTCACATTTCTCTGTTTTTTTTCTCTTTTTGGGTGATTTCATCTCTTTGTTGCACTTGGACTCTATTTGTGGGAAGAGATGCTGTTGGACATAACAACAGTTTACCTGCAAAGCAACATTGTAGATTTTCCTCTGCAATCTCTCTCTCGATGTTTTTCAAGGCGAAATCCTTCTACTCTCTCATTTGTGCACAAGAAGAAAAAACTGGATCTGTGTCTTCTCAGATGTACTATGTTAACTTGCATTGATTTGTGCACAACAGAATCAATGAATCTGTGTCTTGTTGGATCTGCTGTGTAAGAAACCCTAGCAAACTTGCATTAATTGTGCACGACCAAAACTATGGATTTGAGTCTTCTCAGAGCTGTGGTGTAAGAGGGCTTAACCATGACTTGATAAAGTTGCCATTTGAGCTAAAGGGTTTGTGGGTTGTGAACTGTTTGATGTCCTCATGTCTGTCCTCAGTGCACCCACAAAGGTACTACCCATGGATGCTGCAATATTGTTCCTTTACTATGACTCATGTGTCTAGAAGGTGTGGGGAAAGTGCTGATGTTGATGGCACTGTGGGATGCAGGTCACTATGAGCATTAAACATGTGAGATTCAAATTTTTAAACTCATATTGGGAAGAGGAAAGAATAGGGCATTTTCCTTCCAGCTTCAGCTTGTCGGTGACACCTGACACGGAGGAAGGAGCAGGGTGTACCATGTCGAATTCGTCATCTAACATAGGCTATAAGGTAGGTGTGGGTGAGCGAATTCAGGGCAGCACTTCCATCACAGCCTTTGCCACTGCAGTAGGTGCAGGAGCAAGGATTGGATTTGGAGCTTCAGTTGGAAAGACATCTTCGACCACTGTGAAATCTCAGCCCTGGAGGTTTGAGCAGTTACCTGTTGATCAAGACCGAGGTGGCAGCTACAATTGGGATCTGATTCACATGAAAGGCCTAGAGTTCAATCGGTACAATCCTGTGCGAATGGCAGAGGTTTCGTCTGTGTGGAAATTTGGGCGTCGTGTGCCAGTGAACCCCCTGGCAGAGCTTCCTTTCAGTAGTGAAGGTGGGATTAACTTCACAGGTTCAGCCTTTCCAGATACGTTGATGTGGCGCTTTCCCACGTCCATGGACGGCACTAAACTCAGGTGGAAAATAGCAGGCAAGATGTGCAGCACATTCACCACCACCAAGTACTGGGAAACTCGAATGGTGACATTTTCTGGTAACATTGAGGAAAAACTGAAAGCTGTGGTGGTTGACAAGGACAAGAAAGACAAAGGTGACAAAAAGGACAAAGGCGAGAAGGATGGTGATGATAAGTCAGAGAAGAAGAAAAAGGATAAGAAAGCTAAGGAAGATGAGGATGCTGATGAGGATGAAAAGCCAGCAAAAAAGAAAAAGGACAAGAAAATCAAGGATGATGAGGATGATGCTGAAGATGATGCAAAGCTGGAGAAAAAGAAGGACAAGAAGGACAAGAAGGATAAGAAGGACAAGAAAGCTGTAGAAGATGAGGAGGAAGATGAGGAGCCAGTGAAGAAGAAAAAGGAGAAGAAGACTGTCAAGGAAGAGGATGATGAAGAAGATGAGGTACCTGTGAAGAAGAAAAAGGAGAAGAAGGCAGCCAAGGAAGAGGATGAGGAAGATGATGAGGTACCTGTGAAGAAGAAAAAGGAAAAGAAGGCAGCCAAGGAAGAGGATGAGGAAGATGATGAGGTACCTGTGAAGAAGAAAAAGGAGAAGAAGGCAGCCAAGGAAGAGGATGAGGAAGATGATGAGGTACC
>Ga0116231_10013608_pt1 | contig 11328 bp, 19 predicted proteins | sample S1TSphgellanicum_2_FD_89695 | JGI IMG/M metagenome (GOLD analysis project Ga0116231, IMG submission 89695) | Host-associated microbial communities from peat moss isolated from Minnesota, USA - S1T2_Fd - Sphagnum magellanicum MG | ecosystem: Host-associated > Plants > Peat moss > Unclassified...
AAAAAAACTGCTCGAGATGGTCAATTACAAACCATTCGTAAAGATGAAGAAACCAAATTTGTTACTGCACAAGAAGCATATGAAAAATGGTTAGCGGATAAAGATAAATATGAAACAGAAGAGAAGATCAAGACCCAACGACGAAATTCTCTTTCCGCACAACAACCACCGGTACCATTCTTACCAGGTGGTGGTCAGAAAAATACAGGAAAAATTCGACATGTTGTTTGGTAAACTAGATTCTTATCATATGTTTTTCTTTCGTGTGCGTGTGCTTGAGTGTTGTATATTATTCTATTAGACGGGACATCAATTCATTAACAGATATTTCGTAAACTGAATTTTCAAAAAATATATATATACATGTCTTTTTGTTTATTTCATTGAATTATGAGTTCATAAATGTTTTTATTTCGACAAAGGAAAATTATTCGATTCGTATAAAATCACAATTATAAACAAAGAGTAATAAATAATTATCTTATTCAATGTTTTCCACTAATGCAGCTGCTTGATCTCGTAAGTCTTCAGCTTGTTCACAAAGAAGACGCTATAAAGAAACAATCGAACGACTAAATTAATAAAAAAACAATGGAATTACTTTCGAATGTTTGACAAGTATTTGTGCTGTTCGTAATGGTAGATTAAGTACAGCTTTCATAAGATCATTCGGTTGAGCTTTTGCTAAACTTCGAAGTGTACGAAAACCTGCACGAACTAATTGTAAAGCACGGCCCTAGTATTTTCAATGATTTAAAACAATAACACCTAATAAAATATTTACTCGTTTAATTCCTGGAATTTCCATAATTGGAAGAATTTCCAACGATGTACAAAATGTTAATCGTTGAATAAAAATCGGTACTAAACAGTTTTATAACAAAAACAAAAAAATGCCAATTCTATACTTACATAGTTCATGATAAGGCCAAAATTCATCATAGCTCTAGCAGTTAAGAACCAATGGGAGTATTCAGATAGAATAAATGATTCTTACTTTGCTGAAATAAAGTATCGATGTAGCAAATGAAGCAACATGAGAATAAAGATTTTGAATTGAACCACGAGATTGATCCCAAAACTTTGCAACATCATAAAAACTTTTATTTTTAAACAAATCATATAACATCATGGCAACATAAAAACGTAACATTGTTTCTTTGCTCACTTTCTACAAGATTAGAAATTATTTAAAACGATTTCAATTTATCGATACTTGTTGGGCTGGTAAACCAACAGCTTTTTTATGTAAAAACGTTTCATCAATTTCCAATAATTTCAGTACAAGTTTTTCTTCAGTTTTCATCTCTTGCATCTAAATTAAATACTCCGATATAAAACTATATTTCTTTTACACTTACTCGATCAACAAGTTGACGAAATCCAATGGTCATCGTTGGTAAATCAAAAGGCATTGTAATATAAAGTAAATGCAATGGATTTTCTAAATTCATATTGATTAAACTTGTTAATAAATGATTGTAAAGTGTATTAGCTAATCCTAATTCCACACTACCTAAAACAGAATTCTGAACGAATAATCGATACCATTGATAAACTAACCTTCAACAGTCGCTTTGCCTAATTTTGTAGTTTCATAAAAAAGTTTTTTCGTTTTTGCACTACTACTATCATTATTATTTTCTTGTTTAATTTGAACAATTTTCATATCGATTAAATATTGTAAACATTCATCAAGTAAATTTTCGAGATTAACATTAAGACGATCAGCTTGTAAAGCAAGAAGTGTTCTTTGTAATAAATTCATCAATGATTCATAAGTTGAACACATCTATTATTCATCAAGATTATTCAAAGAAAACATCAATCGAATTACTTTAAGACTAATTGCATTTAATAAAAGTTGTTTAATTGCATAATTATTATTTGTTGACAAATGACTATCACATCCAGTACTATTTTCAGCAACGGTGAATAACATGTCTCGAAGCTAATGCAAAGAGCAGTGATCAATGTTTTGAAAAATATCGAATCGAAATTTACTTGTTTCATATCTCTTTCATGAGCAATTACATAGCATTCACCCGTTTGAGATTGACCGGTTCGACCAGCACGACCTTGGTGTAACAAAACAGATTATTATTATCTTTATCTTCTTTCTACCGCTCATTTGTTTATATTGTGCAAATGTTAGAAATTGATTAGCAACATAAGGTGATCGAAGAATAACACTGAAAATCCAAATACTCAAACGAATATCTCATTCAAGTTGTAATTCTACCGTTTTGCTGGTAAATTAACACCCGTAGAAAGTGTTGATGTACATGTTAAACATGTTAAAATTCCATCAAGAAATGCTTCTTCAATTAATTGACGTTCTAATGCAAAAATAAACCCCAGAATAAATCTTTTCCGAGGAAAACGAAGTCTATTACCATCGCCAGTTAATCCACTATGATGATAAGCAACTCCATATGGAATTGATGATTTCAATATCTCGCAAAGATTTCCTTCATTTACTTCAACTAATGATTCAAGTAAAATCGAACGTTTTTCTCGATTATCTTCAAGTAATTTTCTAGAATTGATTTATCGATAGATTTGATCAATATGAAGAGAAACATACTCAGGCATGAAACTAATAATTAATCGAGCAACATTTTCACAATTGATTTTTGATGCACAAAAAACAAGACAGGAATCATTTGGAATAACTTCCGAAACTGCAAATACTTTACTCAAAAAACCAACAATCGAAGAAAAAGTTTTTTATCTCACCCAGACCAACAAGTCGATCAGGATCGTTTAATAAATGTTGTTTTGTATACTAAAATCGTCAAATGATTGATTTGGAAAAAAAGAATTTTTTCTCGAAACAAACTTTGAAATCTATTTGTCGATGTTCGATTAATTGATTAGTATTTCGATCAATTTTATATATATTCTCATTGATTTTAACATATTCTTCTAGTTCAACCTGAATTCAAATGAAACTTCAAATCAAAATTTCAGATTATTTTTATTTCATACTGGTCGAAAACGTTCTTCATAAAATTGTGCATCAAGAAATTTAAGTAAATCATCAATATTCGCTAACGTTGCAGACATACCAATAATCTGTGGTTGAGCTAAATCAAATTCCTCAAATTCTATGAGCAATATCATCGATATCACTTACGTGTATACATTCGTACTTTAGTAAGAAGACATTCCAATGTAGCTCCACGTTGTCCTTCACCAATCATATGTAACTATAAGATTAATGGAAAATAAAAATTCGATATTTCGGTTTTTTGTTATACTTCATCGACAACCACAATGCCTAATTCACCCATACGGTTATTTTCGATTAAACTATTAATCAATGAATTTCCCTTTTCAATTGTGCATACATAAAGTGATCGTTTCATTCGACGTTTTATCGGTGGATAGCGTCCTTTACTTGCTGCATATTCTTCAAGATGAAAACCTAATATAATCATCTTAAAATGAATAAGATAAAATTTGATTTCTTATTTACCAAGTTCATCAGCAAATGGTTGAAGACTTCGAACCTAAATAACCATAATATTCCATGAGAATCAAAGATTATTACTTTCTCTTGAACAACGGCTACAAATGGTAAGATAAAAATAGCATCGAGATGTCGATGAAGTAAACAATTAAGCATCATAATTTCAGCAACTAATGTCTACAAAAAACAAAGCATTTGATATGTCCTGTATCATCGAAATCCCAACCTTGCCGCCACTTGTTGGAAGTGTATAAATAAGATTTTGATTTTTTCGACGAGCCGGTAAATCGAGACATTTCTTTTGCCAATCTATATCCAATCGATTAAATTAAAAAAAAATAATTTGAATTTCTTGTACTGTGTAAAGATCGGATATCTCGATGTTTTTCAAGCAGACCAGCGACTCGCTCCAGTAACGATGGAAATTGTGATCGTGGTTCCCATTCTTCACACTAGAATATTCTAAAAATCAATAGAATTCAATCGGAAAAAAATTCTCTTACAAGCATTTGAAGAGCTGATTCATCAAGTGTACTAATTTCATCGTATTCATTAATAATCGATAGATTGGTTACATCGGATAAACGAACTTTTTTGACTGAAGAATTTTCCGGAGGATTCATCGTTGATGTACGTTTGCGATTTGATATTACAGATGATTCATTAGCATTTTTTGTTGTATTTTCATTTGTATTTTGACTGGTACATGGTGTACAAAAAGATGAGCAAAGTTCATCAACAAGATCAAGATCAAAATCATCCATAATTCTATGAGACTAAACTAACGATCTTAAAAGAAGAACGAATGAATTTTTGTAATCTATCGAATACGAATAAACAGAGAATAGATTTGAATATATGATAAAGAGAGAGAGTGTGTACCTAATGTATGTATGGTTAATAGAAGAAGAAAGAGAACGATGACGTGTTATGAGCGAAAGATAAAAAAAATAACCATATAAAAACAGCACGTGTGATCATACCACCTTATAAACTCAATTGAATATCAAATTTCAGAGTGTTACTTATGTCTAAACAACGGTTATTCTTGTTTCTAAGTTTTCTCGTTGTTTGCTTCGCTGTGATCATCGGCGTGCTTGATTCCATGAAAACTAGTTTTTATATTTTCGATCCCGAACAACTTCATCAACTTGCTCAACGTGCACTTATTGCCAACGGTCATTTAGAAATAGTAAATGGTAAATTAACACCAATACCTCAAGAAAATGCCAATGCAACACGTCCAGTTATTGATTACATTATTGCTGAATTACGAAAAACGATTGATACACGATATTTAACAGATAAAGAAGAATGGATATTTAATAATGCTGGAGGAGCTATGGGTGCAATGTTTATTATACACGCCTCATTAACAGAATATTTAATTATATTCGGAACACCTCTTGGTACGGAAGGTCATTCTGGTTTACATACAGCCGATGATTATTTTCATATATTATATGGTGAACAATGGGCATTTTCGGCGGGTGAATTAGATAAAGAAATTTATGGCGTTGGTAGTGTTCATTTTTTACCAAAAGGTACTGCGAAACAATTTAAAATGCATCGAGGATGTTGGGCACTTGAATATGCACGTGGATGGATCCCACCTATGATGCCATTTGGTTTAGCAGATACAGTTACTTCAACATTAGATTTTAAGACATTATATCATACAATTCGTATATCAGGTCGTGAAATGATTAGAAATTTATTTCAAGGAAAAATATAAAATCCTTTTCGAACATTGCTCGTAATAGGACATGGATCTTCCAAAGAAAATCATACAAAATGTATGATATATTTTATTTGTTAAAAACAAAAGAAAATCGAATCAAGCAAAAAAGAAATCGTTATCTTTCACGTGAAAATAAAAGATTAAAAAACACATTTATAAATCTTCAAACAGAAAAAAAAAGGTAAGCTTTTGATTATGTATGAAAGTTAATGCTAGGTTACAGACGTAAACATTGTCTATCACGGATTCTTTATTATTTAATTATGTTCCACGTGTTGGAACTGGATCCAATTTTGATAAATGTATTTCATCAGATTGAGTACTTGGTTGACGAGATACATCTTCTAATCGTAGGCCTCGTCTGTTACCTAATTGATCAATAGTATGGGTTGGTTCATCAACTATTTTAATATACGTAAAGAATATTTTTATTTTTTCAATGAAACTAATTTCTAAACATACAAAGTTCGTCCGGATCGAAATGACGTCGTTCAGGAACTTTTATTTGATCACCACCCATTAGTCTTAAACCGGCCATGATAGAATCAAGATATTCAAAGACATGGGCTTGCTAAATAGAGAAATTATTGTAAACGAGAACAGATTAAAATGAAGAATACTTGATTATTCATAATTTGCATTCGATCTTCCAATGTTCGAATTTTATTCAACATAATTTCCTGTGGTGATTGACTATAGAGATATAAATGATCTTTAAATATTTCTTTCAATTATTTTTCTTACACTCGTTCTTCGTCATTTTCAGGTTTATCAACTAATTTTCTACCAAATTTCAAATAATTATAATAAACTTCGTCACCTAATGCATCTTCAGCTGCTTCGATATTACTTGCATATTTTTCATCAACAGATATTTCTACAAACAATACAAAGATTTTAATTCAATGACAAAAAGAAGCACATGTTCTTTACTATATTTGGTTCGACTTGTATGTTGATCGTATTTAATTTTAAGCCATGATGATTTACTACATCGTGTTAAAGCATATAAAGTGAATCTCCAAAGATGAGTGAATAGAATAAATGGTGGTGGTAATGATGGTCGACTCAAATATTCACATATTAATGAATATCGTTGAAATTTCCAGATGCGATCTGTATTAGTTTGAAGACGATTGAAAGTATTACTAAAACAAATCAGCTTGTTTATATTATTTGTATACTTATTATCGCTATCCGCTGTGAATGTCTCTATGAGCTAGTGAACTCTTTTTTCTCGTTTCATACCTGAACATTGCAATGAGTAAATTAACCAAAAGTATGCTAACAATTGCCATATAAATAACCAATAGAACGAATACGGCATAAGCATTAGCTTTAAAATTATCTAAATACCAGAAGAATGAATCATTAAAAAAATATTATTTGTTTTTCTCTTCTTACTTCCGAATGCTTCTAATGCATTTAAATCTCCAAAGATTTCCCAATAGGCAAGATTTAAAATTTCACGTAATATATGCCAATCGAATTCTTTAGAACCATACAGAAGGCTATAAGCGGCTACACCATATCCTAATACGAATACAGTCAACATGAGCACGTAGACTTTCAAATCATGTGCCTGAAAAATAAACGCAATCAGTAGAAGGAAAAGTTGAACTCAATGATTTACCATTTCACCAATCATCACAAGTTTTGGACCGAGCTGCTTAACAGCTGCAAATATGTCTAATAAACGTAGAAACCACATGGCTAAATCAACTGATAGAACAATACGTGCCGCACAAAAACAATCTTTTGCTGGAATAAATCGAAGAGCAAAACCAATACAATAAACAAGTATTGCTATTATGTCTAATATATTCCAAAATACTCCAAAATACGCCGCTGCTTTCTTTCGTAAAGTATGTGCTTCGGATGAGAAGAACTACGATAGAATTGAAATTTGATAAGAAATAAGAAAAGAACTATCAAATCTACCTGTCGAACTTCTTCGCAAAGTAATGAAAAAATCCAAACAGCAAGAATCAATTCTTTAATCGCTGGTCCATCACGTATTCGATATTCATGTGAAACTGATAGATCATTATTAGAAGCATCATCATCCTTTGACTCCTGATCAGTATTAGCGGCAGATGGACTAATAGCTGGTCGACAGGTATTCAATTGAAACTCGTAGAGAGGATAAAAATCGCATAATAATACATAAGAGAAGAGTAATAAAAAGATCAAATGAAAATACTATAATAAGATAAAGACTTTGATAGGAAGATTTTCACAATCAAATACTCACTAAATTATATAGAAATTTAACATATGGGGCGCGTATAAATCTTATAATATTTCCAAAATATCGAGTAATTCCAACTTTTGTCCTAAAATAAGAAAAACGAACGATGTATCTTATCGATTATTATTCATAATCATACGTTAATCATCAATTAAAATTAATTATATCAATAGCAGTTATATCAGCTTAGTATCGTTAAAATCACTTTCATGTTTACTTTTCACAACAACCCACAGGTACGAATTTGACAGGTGTATTATCCATTCTTGAAGCTCTATGTATTAATCTCATGTGAACATCGTTTCCTTGACTAAAGAGTTCATCAAAAAAAGCAACATTAGATTTTTATCAATAGAAAACAAACTACCTTTCATTTTTGTATTTTACTTTGATTGTTTGATTTTGTTGCAATAATTTCGATTTACCAAATAATTCCTTGATATTCAAAAAGATCATCCAAAGAAGAAAAAAAAAGTTTGTCGAACCTACATCGAGAAATGTCATTTGTTCGGCTGTTTTTACTAGTTCATCATGATATCGAAGAAATCCACTATACCAAATCATAATTGTCGAAAAAACGATCGTTTTATGACTTTCCCGATGATCAATATAACCATACCTAGATTAAATATGCAGCATTTACTTTAAAAAATTTGAATATACCAAATATTATTCAATACATCTTGAACAGCTCGTTGAGCGATAAATTCTTTCGCTTCAGCTTTAATAGCTAATTCTAACCATGTTACATTTCCATAGGCTGGTATTTGTCGTATAATCGCTTTTGAACACGCTGGAGCATTAGCTTGATGAAATCGATCGAGTATATCGACAGCTAATTTTTCAAATTCATCAGCTGATTGATAATAACTATTATCATTATCTTTACGAGCACGTTCTCGATAAATCAATGCAGCGAATAATGCCGCACCTATGAATATATTATTATGTTTAGATACAGAATAGAAATTACTTACAGATTTTATTCTTTCCACGAGCCCAAAATAATAGATTAAAATCCCGTCGACCGGTTATAACAGACCAAACAAAAAGTTCTTTATCAACATCCAAGAGACTATCACCGCAAGCTGTTGGGCCTTCAATACAAATGTTCAATATTTATGACAGAAGATAGAATTCAATAGATTTACCACTTTTTGAATGAAAACTGTCGGCACGTTCGACATCTGGTTCTACATTAACATTTGTGTTTCTTTTTCGTCTCGTACAACATGAACATCCCGCATTATCCAGATCTAATTGAGTATGAGAACAAAGAGCTTGTGATGATGAAGCAGCTTCAACTTCAAAAAAATCGCCTATGAATGGTTGAATTATATCTTTATAGATTATTTTTAATGAATCATGAGGAAGAGAAGTAATAACAGGAATCTATATACAAAAAAAAATTTAACGATAAACTATTTCCTTATGAACATTACCTCTTTCATGCTGCATAAATAAAGTGATGGAAGAACTTTTGTATTTCGAAAAACATCCGTTACGGAAAAATCATGTTCAAGAAATAATTTAACAAATTCGATTTGATTTCGACTGAGTGCTAATTCAAACATATCATTTAAATCAATTCTCTAATAAAAAAGAAGATTGTAAAAACTAAATTTGAATATAATCTTTTCTTACTTCCCAATCTCGAACATCTTTCATAATATAATTCCTTGCAATATCCACACGATTCCATTGTAATGCTAAACGAAATTGTTCACGTTTTCGTTGACTACTTGTTTTCGTTGAATCAACACCCGAAGTAGCTGAAAACAAAAAGGTCAAAGAATTGAACAGTACTAAGATCGATTATCTTTACCATTTAATAAAGCGTGTAAAATAGCTAAATCAATATCAGGTTCAACTGGATTTCGTGAATCAAGACTAACAACATTGAGAAAATTTATTCGAGTATTAATACATTCATAAACTAATTGAAAATAATCCGTTGTATCAGATGGACGTTCTTTCTTTCCAATTTTACGCGGAGCTTTACTATTATTACCATCACCTGCACCACTAATTTCACGAAGTTCAACTTTAAGTTCTTCACGAAGTTTGTTCTTTAATTCAACATAACGACTTGAAACAATATCGGGATCCAAACTAAAAGAATGATGAAGATAATTGAGAAATTTTTTCTTGTTTATTTACGATGTATCGTCAAAAAGTTCGAATTTTCGACGATATTCATTGTAAAGACGATAGGCTTTAGCAAATAAATCACAACAACGACCTGTTCCTTCGAAGAAAACAGCTGGAATATTATTTTGAACAACTGCTTCATGAACTAAAGATAAAAACATTTTAATTGGAAATAAAAATCAGAATTTTATACCCGTTCGAACAGTATTTGGACCGCCTTCAACAACAAGAAGAACAACAGGAACTGGATCAGTGAGAAGATCAAAGGAATTATTGAACATTTCTTCACGTATTGTTTGCTCTGTAAATATGGGTGGTCGCTCGGATAAACTTGGCAATGGACTAGGAGTAGCAGTTGATCGTGAGCCAAAAAAATCGCCTGAAATAGCTCGTTCAAGTCGAGCGCGAAATGCTATCTCACGGCCATATTGTCGTTCAGTTCCATCATCGATAAATATGAATTCAGTATGATTAGGTTCAATCGGTGCTTCGCCTCTTTGTTCACGACGTGGTTTTGTATATTGCACAGTTGTACCATGAACATCCAGTTGTTGAAAACCGGATACACAACCCCAAGTTGCAATACCCTATCATGATTATTATGTAACAATGAAAAAAAAGAATGTTGAAGATATTTCGTTTACAATCAAATGAATTGGACGAGAACGATCAGGATTTATTTGAACAATTTCACCAACAAGTTTCATGATTCCTGTATTCATACCTCCAGTAATAATCCAAGCACCTTTCAATGAGAAAAGTCAATTTTCTGTTCTCCGCTTAAGCAGTATCCCGAAGTACGAAACTTATCTCATTGGCGTATATTTTTATATTCTACTAATGCACAAAGAAGAGTGCTATTTCATTTTCATACCTGTTGTTCGCGCTACTTTGAGAAGACCACGTCGAAATGCTCTCAATAATTTCGGTTTCATATTGTAATCTTTTGCGCCACCTGTAACCGATATAACAAGTGATGGTCGCTGCATTCATAAAATGAACAATAGAAATATCTCATTTTTTTTTGAAACAATCAGTCTTACTTCATTACACTGTTGTCGATTGAGTAAGTGTTTTACTTCCATAACAGGAGCATCCGGTGGTATTCGAATAAACTCTGCTCGATTCGATTTATTATCCGAAACTTAAAAAACAAAGATTTTTATCAAATAGATTTCTCAAACTTACAAGTAATTGTTCCATGTGATTTCACACCAATAGACAAAAGTAACTGTATAAAAGAGAAAAAAAAAGTGCAGGTATATGAAATACCGTTAGTTGTGAGTTACTTGATTACTCTCTCGACGATAATGTGCAGGTACAAACGTTGATAAAATTTTATTAACATTTTCATAAATAAAATCCGTTCCCGAACCAGTCGCTACTGGTGAATCGAGCATCCTTACCACGTTTTCATAAAATATACCGTTATTTGATTCGCTTCGCTAATCTCGTTGCTCCATCATTTTCAATCATCTATAATTAGTCAACCAATTGGTCTTTTTATTGAAGTACGCCAATCACAATCGATTCTTATGATTCATCCGTTACACAAATTAAAAAAAAGGGTCCTTCGAAGTGAGTCTAACTGAAAAACGTAACCCAAAGACTCACCTCATGTATGAGTTATGAACCAATCAAAACTGGTCGAAAGGTTTTGCCCTCTTCCTTTTCGACTCGATATAAAAGTGAAGATACAATAAATATACT
>Ga0116231_10013609_pt1 | contig 11328 bp, 5 predicted proteins | sample S1TSphgellanicum_2_FD_89695 | JGI IMG/M metagenome (GOLD analysis project Ga0116231, IMG submission 89695) | Host-associated microbial communities from peat moss isolated from Minnesota, USA - S1T2_Fd - Sphagnum magellanicum MG | ecosystem: Host-associated > Plants > Peat moss > Unclassified...
GGGGGAAGCAGCCAGACCTCATCGGTCTTCCAGGGACGAAACACTTTGCTCATGGCGGCAGAGAATCATCCCGGATCGCGCCGCGTCGAGAGGGATGACGCGTTACCGGGACAGGCTCCTAGCACCTGCGGCAGATCGGCCATATCCGACGGATCCAAACGACTGCCAGGGCCGCGCCGCATCGCCGCTCGCCTTGGACAAGGAGGTTGTCAAAGAAGATCCTCCCCGAGGTGTCCGGGTAGGCGTCGGGCCGTAGCGGCAGCGACGCTCCACATTTCCAAAATGCGCAGCACAGATCGGGATTTGAAGGTTTTGCCGTCGACAAAAGAAACTGAAGGTTCCCGCGCCTCAACAGTGACGCAAACGGTATCCGCTCACTCAAACCGACACGCTCCCGAATTCGGACCGCCCGACTTTCTCCGCGCAGCCGCGCCCAATCCAGGTCGGGCCTGACCAAAGGTCATCGAGAGGCAGGAAGGCGCCGCCCCCGCGCCGCTCGTGATTTCGGAAGGAGAACTCGTACCGCTTGCACCGGTCGCGCCACAAGGGTGCGTCGCGCGGCGCGCTCCCGGGCTGACGCCCGCCCTTGTCCCGCGCCGGTGCCGCGGTGGCCGGCGGGTGGCAGCCTGGCGAAGAAAGATGAGGAGAGCGGACAGCGTGGTGCTGATCCCATCCCCGCCGGGCCGATTTCCCAGCGGAGCAGGGCCATGGACCAGAACGACATCGCGGAGTTGAAGACACAGATGAGCTGCGCGGCGCTGCTGGAGCGCTGGCCGCCGGTGTGGCGACTGGATCGCGCGCAGAGCAGCCGTCACAGCCGCAAATACCGCCGCGGACCCGGCGAAATCCTGATCGTCAATCATGACGGCCGCGGCTGGTGGGACCCGCTCAGCCAGCGCAAGGGCGACGTCTTCACGCTGCTGCAAACCCTTGAGCCGGGATTGAGCTTCGGCGCCGCGCGGCGGGTGCTGCGGGAGCTCATCGGCACGTCATTCGCCTCGCCGGCGCTGCCGCCGGCTGCACAGGGGATCACTATCCCGGTGACGTGGCGTTGGGCGCAACGGCGCCCGCTGTCGCGTGGCTTGCCCGCCTGGCGATACCTCACCGAACAGCGCGGCCTGCCGGCGTCCACCTTGCTGACCGCGCGCACTCTCGATGCGGTGCGGGAAGGCCCCCATGGCAGCGCCTGGTTCGCGCACCGCGACGGCGACGGCGTGCTGACCGGCATCGAGATGCGCGGTCCCAGCTGGCGCGGCTTTTCAGCCGGTGGGACCAAGACGCTGTTCCGCCTGCCCGGCGGCGACGGCTGTCCCAGCCGCCTCGCGGTGTGCGAGGCGGCGATCGACGCGCTCAGCCTCGCGGCAATCGAGCAGTTGCGCGGCGACACGCTCTATGTCGCCACCGCCGGCGGGATGGGGCCGGCGACCCTCGCCGCGCTGCGCCAGCTCACGGACGCCCTGCCCGCTTCAAAGGGTGTGCTGGTGGCGGCGACCGACGCCGACCGCGCTGGCCGGCGCTACACGGACCGGTTGGCGGAGCTGGCGCATGAAGCGGGACGGCGCTTCACCGCGATCCTGCCGCCGGTGGGGCTGAACGACTGGAACGACGTGCTGCGCGCTGGCGGACCGCCCTAGCGCCTCCCTTTCCGGCTGCTCCCGCAAGGGAGAGTCGAGAGGGGGAAGCCCGGGGGGAATGCCGAACCCTGAAGAGATGAGGAAATGCGGAGGCCTTACCGCATCGCCGTCCGTCCGCCGCAAGGGACCGGCCTGCGGCCTCGCGACTGCGCGCGCCCTTGCCCCGGCCCGCCGGGATGCGGGGCGACGGGGGTGTTCAGCAACCCATGAAGGAAGGACATCCCGATGAGCCCTAGACACAGAGCGGAGAATTCCAGAAGCGGCGCCACGCCCGCACGACGCGATCACTACCAGGAAGTCACCGATCGTATCATCGCGGCACTGGAGGCCGGCACACCACCCTGGCGCCGCCCGTGGGACCCCGACAAGGCCGCCGGCCCGGCGACGCCGCGCAACGCGGCGACCGGGCACCGCTATCGCGGCATCAACACGCTGACGCTGGGGATGTCCCCGCTCGCTTTCGCCAGCAGTGATCCGCGCTGGGCGACCTACCGACAGGCCGAACAACGCGGCTGGCAGGTGCGCAAAGGCGAGCGCGGCACGCCGGGCTATTTCTTCAAGCGGCTCGAATTGCGCGATGAAGGCAACGAGGGCGGTGCGCCCGACGGCGAACCGGGCGAGGACGGGGCGCGGTATATTCCGCTGCTGCGCTGTTTCACGCTGTTCCACGCGAGCCAGATCGACGGCATCCCAGCTTACGTTCCGCCGAGCCTCGCCGAGGCGCCGTGGCGCGCGCCGGAAGCGGCGCGGATCATCCTCGCCAATAGCGGCGCGGTGGTCAGGATCGGCGGCGATCGCGCCTTCTATTCGCCGGGCACGGATCACATCCAGATGCCGCCTGAAGTCGCCTTCGCAAGCGCGGAAGGCTATTGCGGGACGCTGATTCATGAAGCCGGACACTGGACCGGAGCGAAGTCGCGGCTCAATCGCGACCTTCGTAACGCCTTCGGCTCGCATGATTATGCACGCGAGGAGCTCCGCGCGGAAGTCGGCCAAATGATGATCTGTGCCGAACTGGGACTTGCCGTATCTGAGAGCGATTTTTCCAACAACGCCGCCTATGTCGCGAGCTGGCTGGAGACGCTTCGCGCCGACCGTCGGGAAATCTTCCGCGCCGCGGCGGATGCGCAGCGCATCGCCGATTACCTGCTCGCCTTCCATCCCGACTACGCGCGGCAGCAGGCGGCGGCCCACGATGACGCGACCGCGGCGGCCGACGACCCGGAGCCGATCGCGGTCGCCGCGTAGCAAGGCCGATCCGCTTTTTCGTTCCGATCCTTAACGCATTCCTGGCCGTCCGGTCGCGCCGCTCCTCGGGGAGCGATCGCGGCCGCGCGGCCGTCTCTCCCCTGACCTTCCCACGGAGATCATCATGCCCAACGACAGCGAATTCACCCTCGGCCTGTTCGACAGCACCGCGCTATCGGGCTGGACCGGCCCTGACCCGCTCTCCCCCGCCGATGTCGATGTCAGTGACGACGACGGTCGAGACGACGCGGTGGCGGCATCTCCTCTTCCTCCCACCCCACCGGCGGCGGCGGGCACCAACTACGTCCTGACCGGCGATCGCGGCCTTGCGGCGGGCTGGCCGGCGCGGGCACGCGATAACATCATCGCCATCACCCTGTCGCAAGCGCTGGAGCAGGCGGGTCGGGCGCCGACCGCCGACGAGCAGGCGCAACTGCTGCGCTTCATCGGTTTCGGCGCAACCGAGCTGGCGCAGACTTGCTTCCGCCGTCCCGGCGAGGCCACGTTCCGCTCGGGCTGGGAGGAGATCGGCGCGGCGCTGCAAGCCGCGGTCACGCCGGCGGACTACGCCGCCCTGCAGCGGGCGACGCAATACGCGCACTACACGCCCGAGCCGATCATCCGCGCCGTGTGGCGCGCCGCCGAGCGCCTTGGCTTCACTGGCGGGCGGGTGCTGGAGCCTGGCATGGGCACTGGCCTGTTCTTCGCCCTGCTGCCGGCGGCTTTGCGCGACACCTGCCGGCTCACCGGCATCGAATACGATCCGGTCACCGCCCGCATCGCCCGGCTGGTGCATCCCGCCGCGCGGGTGCGCTGCGAGGACTACGCCCGCAGCACCGTCCCGGGGCGGTTCGATCTGGTGATCGGCAATCCGCCCTTCTCCGACCGAGTGGTGCGAGCCGATCCGGCGACCCGGGCCCTCGGCCTGCGGCTGCACGACTATTTCATCGCCCGCTCGATCGCCCGGCTGCGTCCCGGCGGCCTCGCGCTGTTCGTCACCAGCACCGGCACGATGGACAAGGCCGACAGCACGGCGCGCGAGCATATCGCCGGCATGGCCGACCTGGTGGGCGCGGTGCGCCTCCCCGAGCGCAGCCTGCGCGCCACGGCGGGCACCGACGTGGTCACCGATCTGCTGGTGTTCCAGCGCCGCGCCGAAGGCGAGCCCGCCACCGGGGCCGAGTGGATCGACCTGGCGGAGGTCACGGCACCGAGGGTGAAGGCGGAAGACGAGGATCGTGGCGACGGAGAGGCTTCGTCCCCCGCCCCGTCGTTACTGACGGTGAACCGGTATTTCACGGCGCATCCGGAGATGGTGCTGGGCGAGCATGCGCTGCGGCGCGGCATCCACGGCCCCGGCCTGACCTATACCTGCCGCCCCCGCCGCGACGGGACGCTGCTGGAGGCGCTGCTGCACACGGCGCTCGACCGCCTGCCCACCGGCCTCTTCACCGCGTTACCAGAGCCCACACAAGACGCCGAGGATGATGCCGTGCCGGAGGGGATCGTCATCGGCACGGCGGCCGAAGGCGCCGCGGTCAAGGAAGGCTCGTATCTGCTCGGAGCACAGGACCAGCTGCTGCAAGTGGTCGATGGCGTCGCCCGCCCGGTTCTGCTTCGGGAGGGCAAGAACGGCGGCCTCCTACCGCGTGACGCGAAGGTGATCCGCGCCCTGCTGCCGATCCGCGACGCAGCGCGCGCGGTGCTGCGCGCCCAGGCCGCCGACGAGAGCTGGACGGCGGCACAAATCCAGCTGCGGGTCGCCTATGGCAATTTCACCCGCGGGTTCGGGCCGATCAACCACACGGTGGTGACGATCAGCGCCGATCCGGAGACCAGCGCGGAGCGCGAGACGCATCGACGCCCCAACCTCGCCCCCTTCGCCGACGATCCCGATTGCTGGCTGGTCGCCAGCATCGAGGACTATGACCTCGAAAGCGGCCTCGCCCGCATGGGGCCGATCTTCCGCGAGCGGGTGATCGCCCCGCCCGCCGCGCCGCTGATCGCCACCGCGGCCGACGCCCTTGCCGTCACCCTCAACGAGACCGGCCGCGTCGATCCCGACCATCTCGCCGAATTGCTTGACCGTCATCCCGACACCGCCCTCGCCCAGCTTGGCGAGAGCGTGTTCCTCAACCCGCGCAGCGAAGCCTGGGAGACCGACGACGCCTATCTCTCCGGCGCCGTCCGCACGAAACTCGCCGAGGCCATCGCCGCGGCTGCGGCCGATCCGCGCTATGCACGCAATGTCGTGGCCCTGCGGCGCGTGCAGCCGGAGGATTTGCGCCCCTCCGACATCACCGCTCGGCTCGGCGCGCCGTGGATACCAGCCATCGACATCGAAGCCTTCGCCGCCGAGGTGATGGGCACCACCACCAGGGTGCGTCACACCGTCGAGATCGCCACGTGGTCGGTCGATGTCGCGCCCTTCGCGTGGAGTGCGGCCGGCACCTCCGAATGGGGCACCGCGCGCCGCCATGCCGGCTGGCTGCTGCACGACGCGCTGAACAGCGGCACGCCGCAGATCTTCGACACCATCCTCGAGGACGGGGTCGAGACGCGCGTTCTCAACAGCGAGGCGACCGAGGCCGCCAAGGAGAAGCTGGCGCGGATCAAGGAGGCGTTCACCGCCTGGGTCTGGACCGATCCCGACCGCACCGACCGGCTGGCCCGCCGCTACAACGAGAGCTTCAACAACCTCGTGCCGCGCCGCTTCGACGGCAGCCACCTGACCCTGCCCGGGGCGAGCAGCATCATCCGGCTCTACCCGCACCAGAAGCGGGTGATCTGGCGCATCGTCGCCGCCGGATCGACCTATATCGCGCACGCCGTCGGCGCGGGGAAATCCTACGCCATCGCCGGCGCGATCATGGAGCAGAAGCGGCTCGGGCTGATCGCCAAGGCGATGCTGGTGGTGCCCGGCCATTGCCTTGCCCAGGTGTCACGCGAATTCCTCCAGCTCTACCCGACGGCGCACATCCTGGTCGCCGACGAGATCAATTTCGTGAAGGAGAAACGGGCGCGGTTTCTCGCGCGCGCCGCCACCGCGAACTGGGACGCGGTGATCATCACCCATGCCGCGTTCCGCTTCATCTCTGTGCCCGCCTCCTTCGAGCGCGAGATGATCGCCGAGCAGATCGGCGCCCTGGAGGCCATCGCGGAGCGCGCCGAGAGCGAGGACCGCACCACCCGCAAGCGGCTGGAGGCGATGAAGGAGAAGCTCGCCGAGAAGCTCGCCGCCCTGCGGGGACGCCGAGATGACATGGTGACGCTGGAGGAGATCGGCATCGACCAGATCATCGTCGACGAGGCGCAGGAATTCCGGAAGCTCAGCTTCGCCACCAATCAGGTGAACCTCAAGGGCGTCGATCCGGACGGCTCGCAGCGGGCGTGGGATTTGTTCGTCAAGGCACGGTTCCTCGAGCGCAAGCGGCCCGGCCGCGGCCTCATCCAGGCCTCGGGCACGCCGATCACCAACACGCTGGGTGAACTCTACACGCTGCTGCGCTTCCAAGCGGCCGAGGCGCTGCGCGAGCGCGGCGTGCATGAGTTCGACGCCTGGGCCGCCGCCTTCGGCGACACCAGCACCGAACTCGAACTACAACCGAGCGGCGCCTACAAGCCGGTGACCCGCTTCGCCGCCTTCATCAATGTCGCCGACCTGATGATGATGTTCCGCGCCATTGCCGACGTGGTGCAGAAGAGCGATTTGCGCGGCCAGCTCACCCTGCCGCGCATCCGCGGCGGCGAGCGCCAGCTGATCACCGCCGAAGCCAGCCCAGCCTTCCGGGAGTATCAGCGCCACCTCGCCGACCGCATCGCGGCGATCGAGGCGCGCACCGGGCGGGTGCAGAAGGGTGACGACATCCTGCTGGCCGTCATCACCGATGGACGGCACGCCGCCATCGACATGCGCCTCGTCTGGCCGGAAAGCGGCGACGAGCCTGATAACAAGCTCAACAGGCTGATCGACACCGTCCACCGCATCTGGCGCGACACGGCAGCCAACGTCTACCGGCGGCCGGACGGCACGCCGTATCCGCTGCCGGGGGCCGGGCAGATGATCTTCTCCGACCTCGGCACGATCAATGTCGAGGCGACGCGGGGATTCTCGGCCTATCGCTGGATCAGGGAGAGCCTGATCGCACGCGGCGTGCCGGCCGGGCAGATCGCCTTCATGCAGGACTTCAAGCGCTCGGCCGACAAGCAGCGCCTGTTCGGGGATTTCCGGGCCGGGCGGGTGCGCATCCTGATCGGCTCGTCGGACACGATGGGCACCGGGGTCAACGTGCAGCAGCGGCTGAAGGCGCTGCACCATCTCGACGTGCCCTGGCTGCCGAGCCAGATCGAGCAGCGCGAGGGACGGATCGAGCGGCAGGGCAACCAGCACGACGAGATCGACATCTACGCCTACGCGACCCTCGGTTCGATGGACGCCACGATGTGGCAGAACAACGAGCGCAAGGCCCGCTTCATCGAGGCGGCGCTGTCCGGCGACCGCACCATCCGCCGGCTGGAGGATGCCGGCAGCCAGGCCAACCAGTTCGCCATGGCCAAGGCAATCGCCTCGGGCGACAGCCGGCTGATGCGCAAGGCCGGGCTGCAGAGCGAGATCGCCCGGCTGCAGCGGCAGCGCGCCGCGCATATCGACGACCAGCACGCCATCCGCCGCCAGCTGCGCGATGCGGTCGCCGATCAAGCGCACGCCGAACGGCGGATCGCGGCGATCACCGCCGATCTGGCGCGCCGGCGGCCGACACGGGGTGAAGCCTTCGCGATGGAGATCGAGGGCAGGACGTTCACGCAGCGCAGGGCCGCCGGCGCGACGCTGTTGACGAAACTCCGCCTCGCGGCACGGGCGCGGGACGAGCAGCGCTGGACCGTCGGCAACATCGGCGGGTTCGCGCTGACCGGTGTGATCCGGCCGGGCCAGCGGGATGTGCGGCTGGAGCCGGAGCTGCTGCTGGAACGCACGGAGTTCGCGCAGTCGATCGGCCTCGATGGCGAGACCACGCCGGCGGGGCTGGTCGCCCGGCTCGAACATGCGCTCGATCGGCTGGAGGGCGAGCTCGAGGAGCACCGTCGTCGCCTCGCCAATGCTGAAACACGGCTGACGGCTTATGGCGCGCGACTGGGCGAGGCCTTTCCGCTACAAGGGGAGCTGGACGCGAAGCTGGCGCGCCTGGCCGAGATCGAAGCCGACCTCGCCGGCACCGAGGGCGTCGCCAGCACGGCACCGCCGGCCAAACCGGTGCGCGCCCGGACGGCCTGAGGCCGCCTGCCCCGCCGTCACTGCGGCGGCGGCATCCCGATCCTGAATTCGCGCCCATTCCAGACGCCATCATCCCGCGATCCGCCGCGGCCGCGGGGCGGGCAGGAGTGGGCGTCAGACTTGAAAAACCTGACCATAGACGCATCGCCGAGAGGCGCGGCGGGTCCGTTGTCAACGACATAGGCGGCTTTGCCGATAAAATCGACACGTATGTCAGTCTGCTGGTCTGACGCGTTAGCCGGGCTTGGCAGCGGTGTCCTGCAGTCACGGCAAGGCGGGCGACGCGGGAAGCTGGGAAAACGAGACGGCGAAGGAGGAAATGACCTGAAGAGACATGGCGGGAGAAGGCAACGTACGGAGATGGCTGCCGCATCGCCGTCCGCCGCCGCAAGGGACCGGCCGTGCGGCCTCGCGGCTGCGCGCGCCCTTGCCCCGGCGGGCCGGGATGCGTCGCGCGGGAGGGGTCTTCCCGAAATGCAGGGAGGATGAAACCCCAACCGAGAGGAGCCTCCCATGGCCGAATTACGCAGCGTCGATCCCCGTATTCTTCAGATCAACCCGAATAATCCCCGCCGCATCGCGGTCGCGCCGGCGATGGACGAGCAGCTCGTCGCCTCGATCCGGGCGATCGGCCTCATCCAGCCGCCCTGCGTCACCACGGCGCAGGACGACAGGCTGATGATCGTCGTCGGCAACCGCCGGGTGAAGGCCGCGATCACGGCCGGCCTGCCGACGATCGAGGTGCTGGTGTGCGACGCCGATGAGGCCGCCGACGCGATGCGCTCGGTCGCCGAGAACCTGATCCGCGCCGCGATGTCGAGCGTCGATATCTGGCGCGCCATCGAGCGGCTCGCGGCGCAGGGCTGGAACGAGCAGGGGATCGCCGACGCGCTCGCCCTGCCCCTGCGCACTATCCGCCGCCTCAAGCTGCTGGCGCATCTGCATCCGGCGATGCTCGATGTGATGGCGCTCGGCAGCATGCCGAACGAAGAGCAGCTGCGCACCATCGCCACCGCCTCGCCCGACGCGCAGGCGCAGGTCTGGAAGAAGCACAAGCCCAGGAAGGGGCAGGGCGACGTTGCCTGGTACGAGGTCGCGCGCGCCCTCTCCAAACGGCGCATGCCGGCCACCGCGGCGAGGTTCGGTGACGATCTGGCGAAGGCCTATGGCATCGAGTGGGAGGATGATCTGTTCGCCCCGCCCGGCACCGACGGCCGCTATACGAGCAATGTCGAGGCGTTCTTCGGCGCGCAGCAGGAGTGGTTGCAGCACAATCTGCCGGAGCGCGGCACGCTGCTGCCGGTCGATGAATACGGGCACCGTCAGCTGCCGAAGAAGGCCGAACCCGTCTACGGCAAGCCGGGCAAGACCGACCTTGTCGGCCACTTTATCGATCCCCGCACCGGCGAGGTGCAGACCGTCGCCTATCGCCTCCCCGAACCCCGCAAGGCGGCCAAGCCGTCCGGCGGCGCAGATGGCACCAGCGGGCTGCCGGGCAGCGAGGCGGGCGATGACCTGCCGGCGGCGCGGCCACGGCCGGACGTGACACAGCGCGGCGTAACCATGATCGGCGACCTGCGAACCGATGCGCTGCATCAGGCGCTCGCCGACGCGCCGATCGAGGACGACACCCTGCTCGGCCTGCTGATCCTCGCCCTGGGGGCGAGCAACGTCTCGATCGACAGCGGCAGCGACATGCGGCTCGACGGCCGCCGCGCGATCTGCCGTACGATCACTGAGGGCGGGGTGCTGACGGGTGACCTCGATCTGCTGCGCCATGCGGCGCGGCAAATGCTGGTGGGAGTGCTGTCCTGTCGGGATAACCGGTCGCAGAGCGGGCCGTTCGCGCGGATCGCCGGCGAGGCGATTGGGGCGTCGCTGCGTCTGCCGACCATGGCGACGGAGGAGTTCCTGTCCTGTCTGTCGCGGCAAGCACTGGAGAGGGTCGCGGTGGCCGAGAGCGTCAATATCGCGCCGCGGGCGAGAGACACCCGCGCTCGCATGATCGAGCGCTTCAAGGACGGCACCTTCGTATATCCGGGCGCGCTGTTCCAGCTGACCCCGCAGGAGCTGGCGGCGCCAGAGGGACATGACTGTCTCGAGGCAAGTTCGGTTGATCTCGCTGATGACGCACAGGCGGAGGAGGCAAGCGACATCGAGAGCGGTGCCACCGCGTCCGACACCGCAGACGAAGACGATCAGGACATGGTGCGCGAAGCCGCCTGATCCGACTGCAACGCCGGTCCCGGCCAGGAGCCGGGGCCGGCTCGCGGGTCGCTGTCCCAAAGAACCGCGTCATGATCCAACCCGCTCGCGGCGGCGCTGCCGTGCACCGCTGCGTGCCATCCCGCCGCGCGCTGCACCGAGCGCCTTCACCGGGCCGCGTATAGCGCGGGGCCGCCTGGGTGCTGCGGCTGCACGAAAAAGGCGGCAAGCAGCACGCGATGCCCTGCCATCATGCGCTGGCCGAGATACTGCACGCCTACATCGCTGCCGCCGGCATCGCTGAGGACAAGAAGGGCTGGCTGTTTCGCACCGCCAAGGGACACAAGGGCACTGTGCTTGCCGAGATGCCGATGGACCAGGCCGATGCATGGCGCATGGTCCGCCGGCGCGCTCTTGCGGCCGGCGTCATGGCGCCGATGGCGGAACGTTAGTGCATGCTCAGGCGATGGCGGCGCATGATAACCCGCGCACGACCAAGCTTTATGATCGGACCAAGGAGCGCCTTACGCAGGATGAGGTTGAGAGAATTAATCTTACTGTGTCATAAGTTTCGACGGTTGATTTTCTGCTGACAGCACGGGCATCGCGTTAGTGCGCGGGCGATATTGCGAGCAATGGCGATGCGGATCGTTGTGATCGACGTTTTGCCGTGACGTTCAGGGCGGATCGGGGGATCCTCGGGGTCGGTAACCTGGGGGAAGGCGAGGTTGCGCGAGGATAGCGGCTTTGCGTGGTCGCGAGGGGGGAATCGCGCCCCGTTCGGAGACCAGATATCGTAGGCGGCGATGCAGAGCGTGGCGTGATGGTGAAGGCCTCGCCAACCTAGTCCCTCATAGTGGCCAAGTCCCAGTTCCTGCTTGAGGTCTTGGTAATCACGCTCAATGCGCCAGCGCATCTTGGCGGCGTTCACCAAGGCACGACGGCTGATCGAGGCGGGCAAGGTCGACA
>Ga0116231_10013610_pt1 | contig 11327 bp, 11 predicted proteins | sample S1TSphgellanicum_2_FD_89695 | JGI IMG/M metagenome (GOLD analysis project Ga0116231, IMG submission 89695) | Host-associated microbial communities from peat moss isolated from Minnesota, USA - S1T2_Fd - Sphagnum magellanicum MG | ecosystem: Host-associated > Plants > Peat moss > Unclassified...
TCACAAAGTGACAGACCATCACCTTCATCACGAACGGCAGTGACAAGCTGCCATGACTACCCACTGAGTTCATCAGCTCCCAACAGTGGGTGTAGATAAGCATATAATAATCTTCCCAAAAAACTTGGGCAAACCATTATACACAATCTGCGTCCTGAGTTTCTGTTGCCTTTCTGGAAGCAATGGGAAGACTCAGATGTGATGTTGGCTAGCACTCAAGAGACATTGTAATTAAGAACAAACAACACATGTGCCATGAACTGCAGGCTAATGGCCATTGCTACCACAAGAGGATCACAAAAACTGCAGTCACAACTGCTTTGCAAGCTTCATGAATGTTATCCAGTATGCAGATGCAGTTATAGCAAACCATGAAACAACCCAGGGAGAACATGATTCAGCCAAGCTTTTTCAGTAGGAGAAAGAGGACAGCAACGTGTCACCTTATGGCAAACATCCAGCTCCTCCTGATGAGCTACAACCTCTTCATCCTCCCCTCCATAATCCTCCTCAGAATCTGTCTGGGCACACTCGCTCGCATATGTAATGGATCCGTCGTCGCTCATGGCTTACTGTTGCTTACACACAAAAAGCGCAGGTTCTGTCCGTCTACTGTTTACCGACGAACGCTTAGCAGATTATCCAGAAAACACGAGCAATTCTGTCTCCATCCGTCTCTGCATCTTCCTCTGTCTCCGCATCGTCATGGCAAAATGCGATTTGCAAACAGGTCTCCACCAAATCTCACCTCTCTCTCTTTCTCTCCTCCTCACTCACATAAGCTCCAATGCATCCGATAAAAGACAGCCAGACCACGGTGCGGACTCTAGCCATGCCCCGCAAACTGCCTTCTCCGTACCTTTCCCTATATCAGCACGGCAAAATCCGGACACCAAAATTGAGCGCATCGAACAAGCCAGAACAAACAAAACCACCACACCCGAAACAGCACTCCAGCGAAAGCATGCAACAAGAAAAAAACCCGAAAGACTCACCAATTCTCGAAGTCTCAAACAGAGAAGGACGGCTACCCCAGCTGGTTAGCGATACGCGCCCGCACGCCCGCACGCACGAACCCAAATACACGCCAACGAGACAGACACCAAGTCGTCAAAACCCTAGACGATGTGCAAGAGCGGCAAGCGCGGCACCGGCGAACTTCGAGACTTTAGATCGTTCTTGGTCATGAGGGGCAGCGATGGCGGAGCGGTTCTAAACGTTCTAAAACATGAAGTAGCCGCCCACACGTGCGCGCGCACACACGCTTACACAAACACACGGGACGGACAGAATGAAAATCCAACAGCTGCTACCTACGACTCCTTCCACCCTGAGCTGATGACACAGAAAGAGAGATGGCAATGACAGGGGAGGAAAAAAGAAGAAAAACAACAACAAACCACGACAAAAGATAAAGCCCTGCACACAAGAAAACCGCTTGCACCTCTGTTTCTGATATACTGCATATTACAAAACTCCTGTCTCCCGTAATTACAAGAACTCCCTCTTGGCTCCTAAAAAATTCGCACCACGTTTGCTATTCCCAGAGCTCCGCAATCTCTCGTCGCTTATTTCTCTCTCGTTCGCTCTCTCTCTCTCCCTCTTGCTCTTTGTCGCTTCCGTCGTCCCGAGCTTTGCGGCACTGCGTCAGAAGGGACGGAAGGGCCTGTGTGGAAAGGGAGCCGAGACCGGGGGCGGGGGGGAAGGCAGGGATAGGCAAGCGACCCGTTACTTCGTCGGGTTACAAAGCGAGGCACAAAAGCCCTTTCTTTCCGTGGTGACCAGCCAAAGAGGCCCCCCACCGGGTAAGTGAGTACATACCCGGGTTGCTAACTGATGGGGATTTTTTGTAGCTGATTCTAATACCCGCACGAACAGGGGCGCCAACCTTTCGGCTGTTGGGACTTCTAAATGGCATGGTTGTCTCTTTGGGACCCCGAAAGACACTTAGGAGGGTCTAGGGTTTGTTTGGTATTTGTTTGTTGTATAGGGAAAGGATCTATTTTGAGACCCTTTTGGGGATTATAGGTCTTTATGAAACGACCTCATATTAGGAATCACATGGAGCCCAAATTCCATCCACCGGTGGGAGGTTCTATTAGGGCTTGTTTCAAAGCATAATTGGGTGTTCCTCAACCTTTGATTCACGCCACAAGTCGGACATACAAAACCAATAAATAACCCCATGTAGGTATAAGACTCCGCCTACATGCACTTACTACCCTTGCATCGGTGGGTCTTCCATTAGGCAAAAGGCTTGTTATATTGGCCCACCTCAAAATTATGTTGAATAAATTGCCTACACATAAAACATTCTAACGTTTTTTTTCTTCTTTGTATTTGAAAGCACCCCGCCCCCTTGCATAGAAGATTCATTTTTCAATTGAAAGACCTTTTTACCGATCACATGTAGACCTTCCACCATTCCAATCAAAAAAACCTTTCATGTTTTACTTTGAGAAAGGCCTTTCCTTAATCATCTTCTTTAATTTTTGAGTCTTCACGTTACATCATTAAGGTTTCTCCACTTTGAATTTTGTCAAGAGTATTCGTTTAGTTGCTTGGTTAAGTTACAAACTAGTTTAATTTAAAGATAAATTTGGTTAGTGTAATTAATTATGGTTTATTTTGGAATTGGTTTAAGTGTGAACATAGTTTTAAATATTTTGTTGGTAGGATATAATTTCAAGAAGTGAGTTTTCAAATCATTTTAATGATTTGAAAATTTAGAACATAACTTTTTTTATTTTGTAGGTTTTTGTATATTTTATACAAAGTTTTTTTTTGCACATGATTCTTGGTGTCATTGTTTTTTTATTTTTTGTTTTGGATTTTGATTTTTTTTATGTGAGTCATATTTTGAATCAGCAAAATCATTTATAATTGTTTGTGTTGCATTTAAATCTTATTTTTGAACACAATGTTTTTGTGTTTGGCACAAAATTCATTATAATTAGGTAGAAATTACAACTGTGCGTGTTTTTTTAATGTGATTCACTTAATGATTTTGATGATTTTAATAAAAAAATTTATTTAAAATTCCATGAGGAGTTCGATTTCAAAAAAGGCCTAGTTACTTTAGAACTATAAGAAATTGATGGAGGAATATCTTAGGTATAATGTGTCAATTAGGTTGTTTATATGTTATTGTGTGGACAACAATAAATGTAGGTGCCAATAATGTAACACACGAGAATTTGAAAGAAGCCATAAAAAACAAGCATTTCCCCTTAACATAAGGTATGTGTTACTTTTACTTCCCATGATCTACAAATGTTTAGGCTCATGATAATATTCACATGGTGTTGTGCAATGGATAAGGCTAGGTCTTGGGTGACATTCCCAAAACAAGGGTCGGATTCAATTGTATTACTTCATATTAGGCCTTTAACCATAAGACATTTTTTATCTATGACAAATTATGAGAGCTTCTCTATGTAAATAAAATGCCAATAGAAATTTTTTACTATATTTTCAAGGCACCTTCTATAATGCAAATTTTCATTTGCATTAAGTGTAGCATTTCAAAAAGCGAAATATCCATTCTTAGATTTTAGATGCCATTTCTTGTAGCAAATGATGAAGTTTGTAGGAAGGAAATAGCTTTGTTTTCATCGAACGTTACTATACCAAAAAAAAAAAAACTATAGTTTCAGATGTAGGAAAAAGGTGTTGTTTAAAAGAACTCCATGACTCCAAGATAAAGAAAACAAAAGTAGAGTTTCCAATGGACAAACCCAAAGTGTCGCAACCCCACTTTGGCCAAGTGTGGGGGTGAAGCCCAACACTTGGAAAAGTTGGAGGGTTGGGAGTCTTCCGGGACTTCCGAATGTTCAAAGCTCAACAGAAAGGGGCAAAACACCTCGCATTAGGGTGTTCTTGGTGTCATTGGAAAGGTCTTGAAACGTAGATATCGAAAATGCCCTCGCATTGGCAATTCGGACGTCTGCAGCTCAAGTTATGAGCAAAAGAAGGGCCGGGAGTCAAACTGGTAGTTTGACTCCCGACCACTAAAAGACAGGAATCGACCTCTTCCCGACGTCCGATTTGAGTGTGAGACACGGCGTTGAAAAGATCTCGACGAGGGCTACAACTTTGGTTCAGACCTCGTCGCGATCCAACTCTGCAGTCGGGAGTTATGGTGGTTCAAAGTTCTAGGAGTCCCGCCGGGACAATTTCGGGACTCCATTTCGGGAGTCCCGGGAATTTGTGCCATTTGGATGTAGCCTCCGCAACCAGCCGTAGAGAATACTATATGGGGGAAGGTGGTGGCTTCCCCCGAGTCCGGGCCGTGGTGAGTCTTGTGTGTCCAAGTGCCCGTAGCAAGTCCCAACACCAAAGGGTGTCCCGAATGCTAAACTAACACGATTTGGTTGGTTTTTGGATGTAGATTCACACCAGCTAAGCTAGTCCCTCTTCCTAGTCTAATCCCGGGGCTCCCAACTCGACCCTCTACCCCTTTCTAGAGTTGGAGCCGGGAGCGTTCTACCAAGTCTCAACTTTCCGCAACTTGACTTTGTGAAACCCTCAAGTGGGTTTCACCCCGTGACTTGGGAGCACGTCACAAAGCAACAAAGATAAAACATAAAGATGGTGGCCAAGAAGAAGCTGCAACTAATGGAGGATATGCGATGCAACCTCTTCTTTACGAGGGCTAATTAGGTTGAAGAAACAAACAATTTTTTTCAAGTGTGGTGCATATTTCTTAGTTTAATTACAGTTAATAAGAAAACGCAATTTGTTTGGTTTTAGTTGAAAAGTGCATTGATCTTTTGTTTTAGAAGCCTAGAAGAAATGCATTTTGTTTTCTAATGCAAAATAGAACATCCTAGAACAAGTTGAAAGGATTTGAGTTGTTTCCATTCAGCCCAACAAGTAAGAGTGAAAAAATTTGTCTTGAGTGAAGAGAAGATGAAATTGTGCTTTAAATTGCACTTCCAAGCTTGGTGTTTTGAAAAAGGTGTGTTGGAAACCCTAATATCTTGCTTGAGATTTTTACATATATATTATTGTGTTCTTGTAGGAGGTAGAGGACACACAAACATAAGAACAATTTGAGGTATGTTTCTAAGCTTTTCCGATATCATGTTTTCATTCTTTCTCCTTTACGTTTCTTCTGTTTTGTTTGTATGCTTTCAGTTTCTATAGAATTTTGAAGTTCTGTAGTTTTCTAGGATTATTTGGAATTTAGCCAAGGCAAGAAAATTTGCATTGGCCTCTCTTGAAGCTCTAAAGTTCCAAGCTTGAAAGTTGCAAGAGAGGCCAAGACAATTTTTTTACCCTTGGTCTCCGACTTTTGATGTTGAAAGTTGGAAGCCAAGCACAAAAATATTTGTGTCAGCCTTTTTTAGAGCTTCCAAGCTTTGAGCTCGAAAGCTCGAGGAGGGGCCGATGCAAAAAAATTGCATTCAACCTCCAACTTTAGATGTTGAAAGTTGGAGACCGAACACAAAGAAATTGCACTTGACAAATGTGGGAACTTCTGAGCTTAAAGTTCGAAAGCTTGTAAAAGGGCCAAACACAAATTTTTTACGCTCGATTTTTCATGGAGCTTTCAAACTTGGAGCTCAAAAGCCCCAAAAGGGTCAAATGAATTTTTTTTTTACACTTGATTGCAAACTTTCAAAAACAAAAGTTCACAATTGAGTGCAAAAAAAATATACTTGGGATGTGTGGAGCTTTGGAGCTTGGATCTTGGAAGCTCCAATAGGGGTTGAGTGCAAATTTTTTTACATTCAACTTTAAACTTTTGGTGCCAAAATTTCATTGTTGAATGCAAAAAAATTTGCGTTTGGCATGTGGTGGAGCTTCCGAGCTCCAAGTTGGAAGCTCCACCGAGGCCGAATGTAATTTTTTTGAGCTCAACCACCAACTTTCGTGGCTAAACACAAAAACATTTGTGCTTGACACCTATTGGAGCTTTCGAACTTTTCAAAGTTTTTGTGGATTGGCCAAAGCAAAAATGCGTTCAGCCTCTTATGGATCCCCCAAACAACTTGCTCAAGAACTCCATGAGAAGTCGAGGTAATTTTTTTCGCCCGACCTTTCATGGAACTTTTCAACTTTGAGCTAAAAGGCTCCATAAGAGGCCAAGAAAAAAAAATGTTTTCCTGACCTTCAACTTTCAACACTAAAAGTTGGAGGCCAAACAATCAAATTTTCCTTAAACTCTCATGAAAACAAAAGCTCACAAGCTTGGAGCTTTCAACTTTGCAGAAATTTCCTCAAATTTGTTTCCTGAATGTAGTTATTGATTTTAATGTAACCTTATTCCCATCATTTCCTTATGTTGCAGAACTTTACAAAAAGTCCATCTACAAAGGCATTTCATATTATTTCTTCTTCACATTTTGTTCTCAAATTATGCATCTTTCTTTTTCTTTCAATTAATTTTCTCCTATGGGTTCCACCATCCTTGGAAGGTGTTGAGTTGGTTGAACAAAGGTTATTGGAAAAGGATTTTGAGGAGGCATTTTCATTATTCATAACTTTTCATAATGTTCATATTTTAACAATTTTTGTATTCCTCAAGGTAATTTTGTCTCCACTTTTTTGGATGTGTAGACCTTTGATTCACAAGCAAGTGTAGAAATGGATGTCCATGAATCTCAACTGGTGCCACAAACCACCTCTACACAAGTATTTGCTATCCATTTTTTCTTTTGAAATATAATTGCATATTCTTCTTGCCTTGTTTATTATTGTGAAGTGCTTTAAAGGTGACCTAACTCAACCATGACATTGTCTACTTAGGAGGTGGATTTGACCTTTAGGCCTTCTAGGCAATTGGAAGCAGGGTAAACAATTGGAGACAAGGAAATCTTCAAGGTCCAAATGGAGCACAAGGTCAATATAGTTGAAGTGTTGGAGAAGCATAATATTCATCCCAAGGCCAAGGCTTGGATGAACATACCTCTTTGTCGCATGATTTCCATGCTTGTTGTGAGGCTAGTTTTCAATATCAATGTGCTCAAGATGGAACATGCATTCCAAATGGGCTTTCGAGAAGGCGACAAAGTTTTCTATGCCTTTCCCACAAATTGGTAGGGGGAGGAGGCATTTGTTGTAGATCACATCCATGAGTGGGATGATCATTGGAAGGATGTGAATGCATCATTTGAAGAGGGGTTGAATTTGAATGAAGATTTTTAAAGGTTTAGTGGGAAAATGTTCTATGTGTGGGATGGCCTCCATCGACTACAAGCTTGGATACCTTACATCTCTAGAGTTCACCCACATGACCTCTCATGGCACATTATAGTGGATTCCATCATGTTGGATATGAGAAAAAGGTCTTGTCCACTTACTCATTGTAATGACAAACATGAACAAATAAAATTCAAACTTAACATTGTGAATTTCAAAATTCCCTTCATTTCTTGTTATTCATTTATTTATTTGTGTTCTTTGCTTTATGCATTGATGTTGAAGTTATTTATGAATTGTGTTCCAACCTTCCAGGTCTGTCAAATTCGATCACGTGAAACTTAGTTTAGTGCATGATTTCTTCCGCATCCAGAGCATCAACATGATTCCACTAGTCTGGTTTAAGGATGTGATTAATCCTAATGTCTACAACAGATGTGAAAATAAGACAAGGAAGACTTGGTATTCTCTAACGCAAGAAAGTTTTTTTGACTATATGTACATGGTTTGATTCCTTCCTAATCTTACAATTTGAATTTGTTAGTTTTTATAATCGAGACATTTGATTTACAAAAATCACTTTTTTTTGGAGTAATGTGAGCTTTCGACTGCAGTAGATGTGGTTGTGAAACTTTATTATGAAAAAGTTTTGGATGAAAATTTGATGTCACTTTCTAGATTGCATGCACTTATGGACAAGGCGATGGATTAGGTTCGGAAGGATCATACCTCTGCCTTCACAAAACATTTGCTAGTTTGTGACCTTGTTCTTTGTCGCAACCCTACTTCGAGAGAGTGTGAGGATGAAACTCACATTCCCGAAATGGGGACTTGGGAGTCCTTTAGGACTCTCAAAACTTCAGAGTTCGATTGCAGGGGTCAAAACACCTCACGTTGGGGTGTTCTTAATAACATTAGAAAGATATCAAAGTGTAGATGTCGAAAATGGGCTCGCATGGGCCATTTGGACATATGTAGCACACATTATGGAAAAGAAGGGTCGGGAGTCAAATTAGCAATTTGATTCCTGACCATTAAAAGTCAAGAATCGACTTGACTTCGGTGCGTGTAGGTGGAGTGCGATACACCATTGGAAAGCTCTCAAGGAGAGCTACAAGTTTGCTTTAGACCTCATCCCAATCAGAGGTCTGAACAAAGAGTTATGACCTCGCAAAGTCTCAAAAGTTCAAACCGGGACAGTTTCGGGACTCCTCTTTGGGAGTCCTGGGACAAAAAGCCATTCAGATGTGGGTGCCGTGGAGTGATGCAGAGAATATTATATGGGGGAAGGTGATGGCTTCCCCCAAATCCGGGCTATGGTGAATCTTGTGAGTCCAGAGTTGCATGTGGCTTGTCCTAACACTAAAGGTGCTCCAAAAAGTGACCTAACCAAATTGTTGGTTGGTTTGATGGAGGTTCGATGCAGGTTCGAATAAGTAACTAAAGCTTGTCACTTTCCCTAGACCCATCTTGGAACTTTGGCACGCCCTTTTACCCCTTATAGTGTTGAGAGCTGGGAACATGCCTCGAGTTCTTCACAATTCCAATGTTTAAGTAACTTAGACCCATTTTGGGTCTAACTAGGAACTTGGGAGCGCGTCACTCTTGGTCCCGAGTTCCTAAAATAGATTCAAGTCCATTATGATATGAACTTGGAGCCTAAAATGTTCATTGAAAAGTTATAAATGTTAACTTTTGCACAAGTCTTGAATGAGTAGAAGGTGTTTTAGTTGAAATTCTAGAATTAATCCAAAATGTTGAAAGAAGTGGCAAAATTCCCAAAACAAGGCTTTTCATATGGAACTTTTGATCAATGGCTTCACAAGGCCACTTTATGGTCTTAGGTAAATCTTTTCCCATCCAAGACATTCAATTTTTTGTATTTGAAGCAATTAAAAATTCACATTTAGCATTTTGCAGTTATAGGTGGAGGTGCAAAAATTATTTTCTACCATAGTTATTAATTTTTCCATTTAGCTTTTTGAGTTTTAAGAGCTACCAACATTACTAGACTACATTCAAAAATGGAGATTTTTTTTCTAGGAAACTTGTTTCTTTAGGGAGTTCAGGTTCAAAGATGGGATTTGAAGGAGAAGTTGTGGGAGCAACAAATCAGTGGGATAGAAGCGTTAAATGGGTGGTTTACAAATGATTTTTGATCCAACCATTCCACATTTGTCTGATCCATTATGAATTACATATTAATCTTCTAATGGCATCTAGTTTTCATTGACACTAACATTGTATTGTTTTCTGACCACTATAGGTATTTCAATTTTATGCTTATTCCAAGGGGTGCCATACTTGAGATTCCAATACTCCTCGAGATATGAAAAGATCCAAAGATAAACAACATAATGTATAGGAAGGACATGTTGAAAGATTGGATTTTTCCACAGCTCTTGGATTGTAATTGGTATCTTGACTACCCAAAGGAGAACATTCCACCGTCAAAGTTCGAAATTCGGGAGAAATATGAGCCCATATTTCTTCAAGGTCTTGGTGCCTTGGAGAAAGAGACACCAACCAAGAAAAGAATGGAGGGGTGCATGAAGAAGGGAAAGAGACATGTTCTAAATTTCGCATCAGAGATGTAAGACAAGAAAGATGTTCCCATTCAATCCCAAGTAAAGGTAGAGCTAGGCTTGGGCATTTCATTTCCTCAAGAAGTTCCACCAATTTCCACTTAGACCATCCCAACTAAGGAAAAGACACGACTTTAGGCCTTTTGGAGTTTCGTTCTCCTCAGCAAGAGCACTAAGAAGATGACATGAGTAAACCGCACATGGTGCAAGAACATCAAATATAAGGAAGTGAGTTCCATTGCTCACTCCCTTGTTGATTCTTAGGTTTGTTCATTACCCTTCCATTATGATATTGATGAATGTTTTTGAGGCCCTAATTTTTGCATTTCGGATCTAAACTCAAGTATGGCCAACTAAACATTCCAGCATTATAGACTATGCAAAAGAGGTAATTCCCTTCCTAGTTTAATCTGTTGAATTTTCATTTATGTTTTTCAAGCAACTTCTTAGGAAAAAAAAAATTCAAGAAAAATTTTCATTTGCAGAAGAATCTTGGGTTTCAACTTTTGGCACTAAAAGTTGAAGGCCAAAAGCACCTAACTTTAAATGTCCAACCTTCGGCATCGAAAGTTGAAATCCAATAGCACTAAAGGTTCGATCTCCAACTTTCAACATTGAAAGTTGGAGACCAAAAGCCCAAACATCTAGGTCTTCAACCTTTGGCACCAAAAGTTAAAGACCCAGAGTTGAGAACTTTTGGGATTTAACTTTAACGATGAAAGTTGTTCCCAAGAGGATTCAACTTTTGGGATTCAACTTTCAGCAACAAAAGTTTGATCCTAGGAACATAAAGCTTTTGATGAAATTTCAATGCTAATAACTTTCATGACCTATACATTTTTATTTATTTCTTTCATGTTAATTATATTAGTCTTGATTTTTTCTGAACTAATTTGTTTAATCGTTATTGTAAACAATTGTGTTTTTCATGTTTCTTCTAAGAATAAGGTTGACCTTGTTATTGTAGATGTACCATCTAATCTCTTGATTCCGCACATGTCTAAACCATTATCCTTCATTCCTTTTCGGAATAGGTGAATGGATAATTTTATCAAGTCCATTGTGTTTTTTGTAAACATGTTTCTATTTGATAGAGGGGTCGTCATTATCATGCATGTAAATGACTTGCGAATGTTGAAGGAGATTCGTTCCTTCTTGGAAAGCTACTAGTTGAAGGTTCGCATGAAATGGCTTGTTGTTAACTCAAGCCCCCAGATGAATAGTGAGGATGCATCTTTTTAGGTACCCCAAATTTATTTTTTTGCATAAGTTTTCTTGTTTTACTTTCAATGAATGTTAGGATTGATTTGAATTCTGCATTTTTCTTGGAGATTTTTGTAAGTCATGTCACCCTTCTCATGATAAATCTAGCTCTAGGTGCTATGCTTTCTTTGAGGTTTCAATTATCCACCCCTCTACCGAGCTAGTTGAGAGGGGTTTTAATCTTGAAATTGAGGATGTCATGTACAACTACCATAGTTATGACATTCTTGGTGCGAGAATGTTATGGAAGCCCAAAGAAGCAAGAATTTTAAAGAATTTTTAAAAAATTTATAGATCAACCAGTGTAATTTGGTAAACATTCGCGGGTAAAGA
>Ga0116231_10013612_pt1 | contig 11323 bp, 5 predicted proteins | sample S1TSphgellanicum_2_FD_89695 | JGI IMG/M metagenome (GOLD analysis project Ga0116231, IMG submission 89695) | Host-associated microbial communities from peat moss isolated from Minnesota, USA - S1T2_Fd - Sphagnum magellanicum MG | ecosystem: Host-associated > Plants > Peat moss > Unclassified...
GCAGCAACCTGCCTGAGTTCAGCCAGACCAACAACTGCCCGTCGTCGCTCGCGCCCAGCGCAAGCTGCACGATCACGGTCACGTTCACGCCGCAGGCAGCCAGTTCTTACGCAGGAGCAATTGCCATTACCGATAACGCGCCGGCAAGTCCGCAGCAGGTCTCGCTGACCGGCACCGGAACCGGTGTCCGCATCATTACCACGGTCGCCGGCTTGACCCGGTCGGTATATGGCAACGGAGGCCCGGCAACTACGGCGGTGTTGAATTATCCGAATGGCGCAACCGTTGACTCCGCAGGCAACGTGTACCTGGCGGATATGAATAACAATCAGATTCGCAAGCTCAACCCTGCAACCGGCTTCATCACAGCGGTAGCCGGATCTGGGCAGGCAGGCTATTCGGGGAACGGCCAGCTGGCGGTGAATGCGCAGCTCGCATCGCCGCAGGCCGTGGCGGCCGATGCGGCGGGGAATCTCTACATTGCCGATAGCGGAAACTTCGTCGTGCGCAAGGTCGCGGCGGCAACCGGCATCATCTCCACCATCGCAGGCAACGGCAAGCCCGGCGACTCGGGCGACGGAGGCCAGGCGACGGCTGCGAGTTTCGGCATAATTTCGGCCATCGCGCTGGATTCAGGCGGCAACATTTATCTCGCGGATGGAGGGAATGGAGTCGTCCGCAAGATCGCGGCTTCCACTGGCCTCATTTCGACTTTTGTCGCATCGTCGCAGGATATCGTTCCCCAAGGATTGGCGGTGGATTCGGCGGGCAATCTTTACGTTTCCGATGGTAATAATTCGCAAGTCGATAAGATAACGGCCAGTTCGGGAACCCTCACCGTGTTCGCCGGAAATGGAGGATTCGGCGACTCCGGAGATGGCGGACAAGCTACGGCCGCGGAGTTGGAGTCGCCCAGCGGCCTATGGCTCGATGCGGCGCAAAACCTCTATATTGCCGATCAGTACTCGAGCACGATTCGCAAAGTTACCGCGTCGACTGGAGTAATCTCCACGGTCGCCGGCAACGGCCAAACCGCCTTCTCCGGGGATGGAGGCGTGGCTACCGCCGCGGCCCTGAACAATCCGGCGGCGGTGGTCGGCAACAGTTCCGGCGCGCTCTACATCGTCGACACCGTGAATGGCCGTATTCGCGCAGTGAGCGCCGGCGGCACCATCTCGACCGTTGCCGGAAACGGGCTTTTCAGTCCGATCGCAAGCGGAGTCTCAGCGTTGACGCAGCCGTTGTTCCTCTACCTGAACAGTTCAATGGTCGAAGACAAGAGCGGCAACCTCTATTTCGCCGATACAAACAACAATATCGTGCGCAAGATCAGCACCGCAGGGGTTATAACCACGGTTGCCGGCAACGGACAATTGGGCTATGCCGGAGACGGCGGCGCGGCGACCAGCGCCAGGCTGTCTGGGCCTTCCGGACTCGCTCTGGATACCGCCGGCAACGTCTATATCGCCGACACCGACAATCAACTCGTCAGAAAAGTCACGGTCTCTACCGGTGTCATCACCACCTTCGCCGGGTCGCGGACCAGTTCCAGTCCCGGCGATGGCGGCCCTGCGACGAGCGCCTATCTCGCATATCCGTCCGGGCTGGCCGTCGATGCCGCAGGCAACCTCTACATCGCGGAAGACTACGCTTGCGCGGTGCGCAAGGTGACACCTGCCGGCCTCATCAATACCGTGGCCGGTCAGGAAGGCAACTGCGATTACAGCCTGGTCGGCACCAAGACAGGCGACGGTGGACCGGCCACAAGCGCCATTCTGAGCTTCCAACTGAATGCGCTCGCTCTGGATGCCCAGGGCAGTCTCTACATTGCCGGTGCCAGCTCCGTTCGGAAAGTCACCGCGGGTACCGGCATCATCAACACCGTGGCCGGAGACAATGGCACCGGATCGACCGATGCTGGCGATGGCGGGCCAGCTCTGAATGCCTCGCTGAACCATATCTACGGGTTGGCCTTCGATCCATCGGGCAACCTGTATATCGCCGACGGGACCGTACGCATGGTGAACCGGGGCGGCATCATTGCAACAGTTGGTCCGCAGGGCGGCAGTGGATACTCCGGCGACGGCGGCCCAGTCGCCAGCGCACAGGCACAAGTTACCGGTGTCTTCGCCGACGGCGCGGGCGACATCTACATTGCCGATGCATCCGGTAACCGCATCCGAAAGATCTCCACCGCAAGCGCCGCGCAGGCAGTGGCCGCGACGCCGTCGTTTGCTCCCGCGGCAGGCAGCATCTCCACACTACAAGCCGTAACTCTGAGCGATGCAACCCCCGGCGCGCAGATTTTCTACACACTGGACGGCAGTACGCCCAGCCCATTCACTTCAAGCCTTTACACCGGGCCGTTGAATCTTCTTGGAACGGTGAAACTCTCGGCCATTGCCATAGCTCCGGGATACTCGACCAGCGTGGCGCAGTCTGGCAGCTTTACGGTCTCCACCCCGCAAGCTGCCGCACCTACGTTCAGCTTGGCGGCAGGAACCTATACGACGGCGCAGACCGTCACCATCACCGACGCGACCAGCGGGGCGACCGTCTACTACACCACCAATGGGACGGCTCCGACGACGAACTCGACCAGGTACACCGGCGCCATCACGGTGGCGAACACCGAGACGATTGAGGCCATGGCCGCGGCTTCCGGATATACGAACAGCGCGGTAGCCTCGGCGGCTTATACCATCGCGCCACCCGCGGCAACGCCTTTGTTCACGCCGGTGGCGGGGACGTACACCTCGGCGCAGACGGTGACGATTACGGATGCAACCAGCGGAGCAATCATCTACTACACCACCAATGGCGTCACGCCGACAGCCACTTCGACGAAGTACGCCGGTCCGATCACGGTTTCCTCGACGGAGACCATCGAAGCTGTCGCAGTGGCAACAGGCTACTCGCAGTCGGCCGTAGCCACGGCCGCCTACACCATTGTTCCGAAGGCAGCCGCACCAACCTTCACTCCTGCTGCCGGCACCTACGGCGAAGCGCAGCTTGTCACGCTGGCTTCTGCGACGCCGGGAACCACGATCTACTACACCCTCAACGGAACCACTCCCACGACATCCTCCACGCAATACACCGGACCGGTCGGGGTCAAGAGCACGGAAACCATCACTGCGATTGCTGTGATGAATGGTTATACCAATAGCCCTGCCGCAGTGGCGGCGTACACGCTTGTCGATTCGCCGCAGGTTCTTACCGGCCTGGCGTCACCGATCGCCACAACCACCGCGACGCTCAATGCCACGGCAAGCGATTCGAATGTCGCGGGACACGCGTGGTTCGTGTGGGGCGCGAGCAAGACGGCGCTTACTTCCACCACCGCGCAGGTTGCGGTCCCGGCGTCTGCCTCATCTCAGAGTTTGACCGTGCCGCTCACGGGGTTGGTTACGAAAACAACGTACTACTTCCAACCAGTGATCGCCACCATCGGTGGAACCGCCTACGGCGCCATTCAAAGCTTCACCACGAATTAGAAGTATCGGGGGAGGTCCAAAGGTTGAAGCTAGTTGGCGGCTTGAAAGTTGAGCCGTTCTGAGAATCTGCTGCGGGTTTCCGGGAGCGAACTCAGGCTGTTCCGGGCAACGAGACCATCAACCGCACCAACTCCGCCTGCCGGGAAGTGCTCGTTTTGGCAAGAATGCGCTTCACATGTAGGCGGGCGGTCTCCAGCGTAATTCCAAGTCTGCCCGCAGCTTCGCGGATTTCCATTCCTTGGAGGAGCATGTCGGAGACGCGACATTCGGCGGGTGTGAGGCCATAAATAGCCCGCAACACCACGCAGCGGGAGAGCGGGGCCTTAGCCGGATCGCTGACGAATACCAGCGCAGCAATAGGCGGGGAGCCAAGCACCAGTGGCGCGCGAAACGGCGTGGCAGTGACACGCAGCGGTTGATTTTCGGATCGCCTCTGAAGCAGCAGAGAACCGCCAGGCGAAAGTCCGTTACCCGTACCCGCCGCAACAGCGCCTGAGATCACCTTCTGCATTTGCCGATCGCAGTTCGAATCAGCGGCACGGAGCCTGCCTTGGACAACTTTAATCCCATCGCTGGCAAAAGCCATCGCTTCGGCGTGGGAATTCGAGAGAACCACCGTTCCAGCGGCGTCGAGCCCAAAGACAGCATGATCGAAGGCGTCAAGTGCAGCTCTCCACCCAAGCGACTGCGCCTGAAGCGTGCCAAATTGCTGGTGCAGCGTAAGCGTTCGTTGCAGGTGCGGTTTCAATGTTTGAAGAACGATGTCGGCTCGCTCATCGAATGGCCCCTTCGTTTTCGGGCGTTGGCAACTCAGGTTGGCGGCTGGGAGGTTCTGGAGTGGAATCACCATCCCCGCACAGTAATGCATGTCGTTAGGCCGGTAGAAATCGGTGTAACACTCGCTGCGCTCAAGTTCTGCGTCGGTTATTACTTCGTCACTGAACCAGGTCGCATCGAGCGAGAGCCGCTTCTGCGCCGCGAGTATGATCGGATTGACCCCTGCATAGTAGGTTGCAAACGTCTCCCAGATATCGAGGGGCATCTCGCGGAGAGCGAGGATCGTAGGAGCAGGGGATTTCGGGAAAGTTGCGTAAATTGCCAGAGATTCGCCTTCCATCGCTGAGCCAATCTGCTCCATCACGGCAGGCCAAAGCGAGGCGTCTTGCACGGTGGCATAAATCATCTCGATCAGCCCGAGGAGCTGATGAGTTCCGCCGAAAACGCGCTCCGGATTAGAAAACTGTGTCTCCATATGTGGCCTCCGCCCCGCGGCATTCCCCCGTTAAACTTTGGTTTCAAACCAGAATTCGTGTCGGAATTCGCTGACGCAGAAATTTTGCCCATTTGCGCGGTCGATCTTCTGTAGTTTCCCATCAACACTACTTCAATGAAAGTGAAAATTTTCAAATCGTCGGGATGCCGAGAGTAGTCTCCTGAGCGACGTGATCTGCACATCGGAAGCCGAGAACCCCTTCAGACCTGGGGCCTGAACGAGTAGCAATTCGGAAAGTTCCTTCACCATTCCTTTCCCCAGCTTGCCTCGCCCACCTTGCTAGACAGATGTTCACCCACTGCCGAGTAGGTTTCGATCAGTGCGACCTTGACGGCCTGAAAAGTCTTGGCGCGGCCAGAGCGGATGATGCTGAGAATCTCCGAGAAATCTTTGGTGTGTTTGACGGACTTCGTCGTCATTCGGCAATCCTTTCGTTGAGATTCGGGACACAATCCGCTACTCTCCACGCCCTGGAAGCAATGCTCATACTTGAAATCCTATTCCATCGCTCTGGAATGCAGTCGCCGGCTCAAGCGCTACAGGCTGAAGCCTTGATCGAAATTCGAATTGCGAGCTGATTGTGCCTGAGCAGTTTCCCCCAACGATTGGGACGACACATTGCCGGCATTTTCAAGCGCGAGGTCCCGGGATATTGGCTGAGACTGGCGGTCGTAAAATTGGCCCTGGTGGTCGATGTGTAACCAGCCGCTGGTGTCTCTGTGCTGATAGCTCTGGATGTCCCCGGTCTCGCGTTTCCATTCGTAGCCCGATGCTTCGCTCTTCAGCGCTGTTTCGATCGGCTCATAATGGCGGCGGTCAAGGTCGTTCGTCGGCTGCGGCTTCTCTGGTGTCTGGAAGTTTGCTTCATTCTGAAACTGGCGGCGCTGCTCATCTTGCGATTGTTCTCTGTTGTTGTCCATGGCTGGCTCCTTTACTTGGGTTCGCTGGTTGGTTGTTGAGTCGGGCTGGGGCTGGTCGATTGCCACAGCGGAAGTCTTGGTTACGTTGGCGCTGAGCCGTTCGCCCAGTGCTCCGGCATCATTCGTGTAGATGCGCGCGTCCTGCGCAGCTCGAGAGATGGATACATAGGCGAAGCGGCTGTTGATAAGTTCGGGATGGACCGTTGTGTCCATGTTGACCAGTACCCGGTCTGTGGTAAGGCCCTGGGAACTGTGAGACGTGACGGCGTAGCCATGATCGAAGTGACGCATCTGATGGGCGTCGAATGTGACGGTGCGCTGCTTCTCCCCATCCATCTTCACGGCGATTTGAGGTCCGTCAATCCGTTCGATCGTTCCTAAATCACGGTTGGAAACTCCGAGATTGCGGTTCGGTGCCGTGAACTGGATGCGGTCGCCTTCGGCGAAATCACGGCCTATTTCACGGTAGGCGGTGATGCCTTGCAAACGCCTCGGATCGTAGGTGGCGTGCTCGCCGTCTTGTCGCTGGACAGTGATCTGATTCTCCTTTGGGTCTGTCGAAACAACGGTCGCGTAACTGCCGCGCTCGATTCCGTTCTCCTTGCTGCCTCTGGTGTAATGAAGCACTTCACCGGATTGGTATTTTGAGGCCCAACTCCGATCAGCGCCGGTCAAGTCGGATCGCTGGATCAGTACGTCCATGCGATGGTTCTCTTTTGAGACAGTGTCGGCATTCTGCAATTCAGAACGAATGGCCTCGTTGATCTGAACGCGGCTGGCATTGTCGGGGGAAACGACAAGCGTGTTGTCTGGCTTGGCAGCGTAATCCCTGGCGATGGCCTCAATGCGCTTGGCCGTGTCCGATACCTCAGTGACACGTCCTTGTTGCTGCAAGAGGGTGATCCCGGTCGCAGTTTCGTTCTTCGACAAGTGCTCGACCGCTCTCAATAACTCAGTGTCTTTTTGGCGCACAATCGTATCGAGCTGCGCAGTCCGCATACCGGCTTGTTGCAATTGCTCGAAGGGCTTCCCCGCATCGACTCCCTGGTGCTGCCGGGTATCTCCGATCAGGAGAACTCGATCTTGCGGACCGATTTTCTCCATGAATTCGCGCATCTGCCGCGTGCTGGCGAGGCTGGATTCGTCCACCATATATAGGTGCCGATTGGCTGGGTCGCCGGACGCCGTTTGCTGCGCTCCTCGGGCAAGGAATCCCTGCAATGTATCGGCTGAGATGCCCGCATCTCCGAGCTGTTGGGCAGCGCGACTGGTCGGCGCGAAGCCTTCGACAGCATAGCCGTTCCGCTCCGCACCTTCACGAATGGCCTCCAGTGTTGTCGTCTTACCCGTCCCGGCTAGACCTTGCAGGCCGTGTACACGGTCGCGGGATGTCAGTATTTCCTCGATGGCTCCGCGCTGGCCGGGGTTGAGGAAGTCGCGGGTGGATGAGTGAGCGGCAGCTTGCTCTTTCTGCATGATCGGCTCGACGGTATTCTGACCTCGTTGCATGTGGCCGACAACCGTCCGTTCTGCTGCTATGGACTCTCTCGTGGTGAAATGGCGTCCGGTTTCGTGCTTCTGAGCATCTACAACTTGGAACTCTCCTGAGTTCTGCCGCCGTGAAAACTCTTCTCGCACCTGGCTGAAAGTGAGGTCGCCCATGCCGCGCCGGAGGGCATCTCGCATGATGTCTCGTTCATCGGTCACCGCTTCACGTTCGAAGTTGCGCTCTTTGGCGTAGGTAACAGCTTCCTGGGCTCGAAACTGAGGCTCTGGCACTCTCTCTTGCTGCTGAATATGCACTTGTTCTCGGGCTTCTACTACAACGCGGTCTGCCTGATTGCCGAACTCGGCGGCGATCTGTCGATGAGCCGCCAGAACTTCGGCAGGGGAATGGATTTCTTTCTTGTCGCGGGTGTTATGAGCTGCGATCTGAGCGGCCTCCGGCCCGGTAAAGCCACTCCGTTCCATGGCTTCTCGAATCTGCTGACTTCGGGGACTCGAAGCGTCAAGGTACTCCTGCGAATATCCCTTGATCTCAGGTGCCCCGCTTCGCCCCGGCTCGATTTCATAACCCATCCGAGTCAGCCGGAACATCAACTCGGATTGATAAACGGCTGTGGCAAACTGCTGGGTGTCAAAGAAGCCGCGCTCTTGCAAGGCGCGAGTTGAGCCGTCCGCCCGCTCGGTCATATTGAAGATCACGGCATGAGTATGAAGCTGGGGTGCGGCGTATCCGTCTACGGGACGGGCAGTGTCATGCTCGAATTTTGCTGCAATGAACTTCCCGGTGGTTTCGGCGGCATTATTGCCACCCATCCTCGCTTGTGTATACCGCTCAAGCTCGGTAAGTGCGGTCGTTACCGCAGCCCGGTGGGCCTCCCGGACTCGATCATCGCCGCCTACCAACGCTGTCAAGGAGACAGACTTTGGAGCAGAGAACGTGGCATCCCATCCGGCGCGATGCTCGACGGGTCTGACAGTGTTTCCGTCTGCCGTGTTGTATTCCTGACCTGTGCGGTGTCGCACCAGTTGTTCGCCGCTATGTGGACTCTGGCCTTCACTCAAACGGGCGAAGTGCCGAGAGTCGATGGCTCCAGAAAGTCCATACTGCTCCGCAAGTCGCCCCTGCCACTCGCCGAGGACAGCATCGCCCTCCCGCCAATAGTTCTGCTCCGCAGAGGTGAACTCCTTGGCATGATAGGTTTGGGCCTGGTCCGAGTTGAGCGCTTTGGAGATCGTGAGCATAGGAACCTATATCGTGAATGGGAATGTCGGTTGTGCTGGCTGTTCCTCTGTATCTTCTGCGCTGCCTGAGCCTGAATTCACAGCCGCTGCTTCGTCTTCGGTTAGCTCGTCGGTTGCTTCTTGAGACGCGGCTTCCTCATCTTCTTCGCTGGTTTCCAACGCCTGCGGGGCCGGGTGTTTCGGCGGCTCCGCCTCCAAGTCAATGGCTGGCGTTTCCTTGGTACCGACCCTCGGTTTGAGGGTCTTCGGATCGAAAGGAAGCTCATCATCGTCCACTTTGCGCGGCATAAAGCCAGGGGTGTTTTGGGGCAAGTCCATGTACTCGAAGTGGAATCGCGCTACGTTGTTGCCGAGCTTCAGAAAGGCGTGCCTGTTTTCAAGGCCTGAGATTTCAGAGTCCATGACAAGCGGCTCAACCTGACGGTCAAGACTGAAGTTTTTACCGGAGCGAGATCCATCGAAGTGTGTTTCCTTCATCCGCTCGACTTCAACTTTACCGATGGCGTTCGACACCCATTCGGCGGCCTTCGGTTCCGTCGTTTTGAGGAATATCTTCGTCGCCGGCTGTGACAGCATCACTTCGGCAAGATGTCCATAAATCACCTCCAACTGCGCCTTCCCCTGGAAGCCAAGGACGAGCGGATTCTTGCTTTTGCGATTCTCCGTGATCGCGGTGTGAAGCTGAGGAAGACGTTGCAGACTGGCGAGTTCATCCAGGACAAACCAGACGGGAGTCTGATCGGTCTGGGGAGTGCTCAGGAGACGCATCACCAAGAGGTCTATCCAAAGGCTATGCAGCGGTCGGAGAGCCTCCCTCTCGGTCGCGCTTGACGTAATGAATATCCAGCCTTTCCGACTATCAGACCATTCCGTTGCACTCCACACGCGACCATCGGTCTGCTCCTTCGTCGGCAACATCCGGAGGCTGTCGGCCACCAATCCGAGCGACGCCAGCACGCCGTTTCTCTGCTGTTGCGCGCCCTTGGCTATCATGGACTCCATCTCGGTTCCCTGGACTCGCTTGTCGATCTCAGAGGGATTCGACAGCCATGCAATCAGTTCCTGCGGGGAAGGTCCCTTTGTCAGCAAATGCGCGAAAATCTTCTGGGGCGTCTCTGTAAAGAACTCGCCTTTCTTGTCATTGGTCGGCTGGTAGAGAGACGCAGCGATTGCCTTGGCTTCAGCCTTGCGTCGCAACTCTTCGGACGGTCCCCAATAGGGGCAGCGGTCGTCTAACGGGTTCAAAACGATGTCACCCCGATCCTTGTCATAGAACCTCTGAATGAATTCGCAAGCGGGGTCATAAACAATTGCCGAGTGTCTCCTGCCTTGGATCTGTCTGAGGATTTGCATGATGAGGGTGGTTTTGCCAGCGCCCGTATCTCCCATCAACTCGATGTGCTGGGCCTCGGCCTGAATCGGTATGCGCATCATCTCTTTTGCCTCAGTCGTTTTGAAGCCGATGCCATCACCGCCAACAGTCTCGTTGAACTGTCTGGGCGTCAGCATTACTGGACCTTTCAACCGTCGCCCATACTTCATCTGCTTCCGGCGCTTGATGTCCTTTCGGATAGAAAATGGAAGCTGCAAAAGCAACGACACGAAGCCGAGAAGCAGCGGCCCTTTGTAGATGCTCCAGAGTTCGTCTCCCCCAAAAACACCGATCCTCAGGTATTCATGCAGAGGCGCATCAAGGTAATGCTGCTCCGGTCCGCGGTAGAGATAGCGCAGTCCATGCGATGCAGCCTCAGCCGAAAGCGCGATTGGAATTTGCTTGCCACCCTGGGTCGGAGTGCTGCCATCTTTCACATCAGCCTCGGTTGCCAAACGGACCAACTTGAAACCGTCACTGACGTAAAGTAATTGGTATTTATCCTTCTTATTGAATGCCCCGCCAGCGGCCGTTCGCGCATATATTGGCGTGTAGAACTGCTGGAGCGGCGATTGTCCGAAGGTGAATCGGAGGTACAGGAACATGCCAGTCAAAACCAGTCCAAAGAAGATCGCTCCATAGGTATAAATCGGACCGTGTGGTGGCCAGATGATCGTTTCCTTGCGTCCCCATCCTGCCGTCTTCATAGAGCACCTTCCGACTCCTGCCGTGCCTCAACAGCCACGGCTCTCTTTCGCTTTTTGACCTCTGCCAGTATGCCGTCAAACACGTCGGGAGTTATCCTCTGGCCTGTCATGAGTGGCCTCAATAAATTGGTGAGCATCAGGCGAATTCCGATGATCTCGATGAATTCCAAATCCACGCTGGACTCAGTTGATTCACGAGCAATCTCTGAGAGAACCAGTTGCCTAAGCAGATCGCCGCGTTTTCGACCACGCTCCGTTGCCAACGCAGCGAACGCTTGTGCCTCTTTCCGACTGAGTTTTGTAGCAACGGCGTGGAGCCTGTAGCTGGCCCGTCTTTCTGCCTCAGCCGCTAAATCGTCGTCTCGCAAGATGCTCATGAATCACCTCAAAAATGACGTTTACTCAGGTTTACCCAAGTTTCCTTGAGTAAACTTGCTGCCGCTATTGCGTTGATATGAATGGAACTTCCCCGGGTTTACCGTGGTTTCCCCAGCACGACCCTTCGAGGGATGGAGTGTCAACATTCATCCGGTGCATAGCACCGTGCTCGCACCACCCCGGAATTCGATGGAGCATCATGCCTTCGACACCACCGCAGATTCGGTCGGCTTCGCTCCGGCAACAGCCTTCTTGACGGGCTGGTCAGGCGCTTCATTGCTGGGGCCTTTGCGGATGCGAAGAGTCGAAACAACCTGACCAGATTGGGGAGTCTTCAAAAAGTCCTGAAAGTCTCGGTCTTTTGAGAAGACATAATTGAGCGCCTTATCCACAACATCGTCCGCCGATGCGTGGATGAATGCGGCATA
>Ga0116231_10013614_pt1 | contig 11322 bp, 7 predicted proteins | sample S1TSphgellanicum_2_FD_89695 | JGI IMG/M metagenome (GOLD analysis project Ga0116231, IMG submission 89695) | Host-associated microbial communities from peat moss isolated from Minnesota, USA - S1T2_Fd - Sphagnum magellanicum MG | ecosystem: Host-associated > Plants > Peat moss > Unclassified...
AAAAAAAAAAAAAAATAAAAGGGAGAAGATGAGATTAAGTTTAAAAAAGTTTTTAAAATTAAAAAAATAAAAAATAATTTATGTTATGGTTGATAATTTAGTGTTTTTTTTTTTTTTTTTCAATTTTGTGATGTTGTTTAAGTGGTGATAGTCCATAAGTACATTTAGCCAAATTTGGAAATATAAAACATATGAAAGTGTAAAATATTTGGTACCCTTACATATTGTAAGCAATTGTGGTGATTTTTATCAATATTGAATTTTTTGGATTTTTTTTAAAAAAAAAGAAGAAGTTATGGTATAATTTATTTTTTGGTACATTATTTTTAAAATGAAAAAAATCACAACAAAAAAATCATTTGGTAGATTCTTACAATTAAAACATTTTTTTTAAAATAATTATGGAGCAATTGTAAGATTTTTAAAAAAATAAAAAATTGTGCAATTTATGAATGTCCTAAATTGATTTTTAACCCTTGTGTTAAACATAAAACCAATGCCTTCATCAATTGATGACTCACAATAACATTTTCAACATACACAATTTAACTTTACTAGAGAATAATATAATTCCTCTTCATGTCTTGTGTTACATTAACATTATTATTTCCATGAAAATTCTTTATATCCTTGTTAGCAAAAGCATGTTTAAATAATTGATTTAATTGTACAAGTTTTATATTTGACAATAAGGCAATTTCATTTGAGATTAATTAATTTGTGATGGATCCACTTTAAGATAAACCTTGTCCAATAATGCAAATTATAACAAACTAGTAATACATATTTTAACATCATGAATACATTCCTTGGAATTGAAAAAACACACACACATAAAAATAATCAGTACACCATTTGAACTTTATTCAACAAATATTTGTGGAAAAATGTAATACACAAAAATAATAATGAAACAAATACAATAGAAATAACAATAGGTGCCACAAACCAATTATTATTAGAAATGTTCAAGTGAAGATCATTGGAATTTGCAAATGAACCAACCAAAATGGATCTCTTAAAAGTGAAATAATGTACTTTTCTTATGAGAATACATAAGTTTTTGGAAGTTTTTTTAGCTTAGGTAATCTCACCCTCTTAATTGAGATGTGTCTTACAATGTAACACATTAATAAATGTCATTACCCCTCCTTCCCTTTAAGATTCCAATAAACTTGTTATATTTCTAGGAAATTGTAATAACTAGTTATTATCAAGGTGGTTGTTTCACATGTAACTAGCAAAAAGAGGACAATAATAAGTTATTGAATTAATTAATTATTGGGAGTCCAATATCAAACACATGACACCCACTAGCATTTTAAAAAAAAAGTATCAAATGTTGAATATGTGTTCAACTTTCTCATCTTATTCTTGTTCATAATTGAATGCAACTTCCTAAAATATGTTTCGACCAATGTAAGGTATCAAGAAATAATGCTCTACACTACCTACTACAAGTACCATCGTGGTCAATATCATATTGTGTGCCCATGATCTTTATATCATTTTGGAAAATGGTAAAAAAAAGGGCATAAAATGCAAATACAAGTTTTGAATGCTGTGAGATTATAAGTTTTTTCATTGTTTCATGTTTTGAGTGTATGACATCCATTTCATGATCTGTCTTTGTGGTTCATCATACAAAAAATGACTTTCTCAAATGCATTGAAACCAAAAATGAAATGAAACTTTGTGATGTCATACATGTAAATCTAATTGATAATATTAAAATTAGAAAGATAGAACACATCTTGTAAGCGTAACCATTATGATAAAATTAAGGTAATGGATAAGTTCAAACTATCCTTCCTTTGATTAAAAGTCAAGCCATTGCATTCCTTGCATTTGTGTCCATGATTGCCAAGGAATTTTACTATGGTTTCAATGAACACTTGAACTTATTTGAATCAAGAATCATAACAAAGTCCAACCTTTAAAATTTTTGCTACCCAGACTTCAATTTGCATTTGAAGCAATCAACTTATTTTTAAAAATAAATCTCCAAGCTTACCCAATTTATTTATCATATACAAACATCAAATAAAACCAAACTATCAATGAAATAGAGCTGCAATAAGCTATTATATAAACAAAAAAGGCATGATGCTCATTTATCTAGAGGATACAATGTGCATTATTCTTTTCCACTATCATGAAAACACCTTTAACAATTTCATAAGTTCCTTCACATCATGTTTGTGCATGTCCTTTATGGATTCCACACAAGAAATATTCATGTGTTTCCTCTAATCATTAATGTGGCACCTAAACCATCAATCAACATTTATGGCTTTCATGTGGCCTCCAAAATTGATAATGCATTCTTCTTTTGAATGAATTGACAAAAATCCTTTAGTAACAAAATCTCCACATTGGTTTTTATAACATGTTTTTATTTTTCCTTAGTGTCTATAATGTTTTGAATCTTGAATGGGTCACATTACACATTAATGTGCATGGACTTAGAAATTATAGTTAGAAGAATTTGCATCATTATTGTTGATTGATCATAGAGTGGTAGAAAACATGCACAACAAATGCGAATGCAATTCTTTAGATAATTCAACAAAACAAAGCAAAAAAGGAAAGAGAGAAAGTTGCAAAATCATTACATGAAATAAAAGAACCCTTTGTAGGGAAGGCCTTCTTCTTAAGGCATTATGTCTTGGAAATTGAAAGTGGAGCTAAGGTCCATGTACAATGCCCTAACAATGGGGGGAAGAACAAGCAAGGAAAAAATCATTTCTATGGTTGAGAAGCATTCAAACAAATGGTTTAGTTTGCACCTCAACAAAACACCCTTACTCCAAGGAAATTATATGAAACCTCTCGTGCCAACATGGAATAAGATATTGTGTTTGAGAGATCTTCAAAATGACATTGTGATTTTCAATTGAAGATGTTATGACATCAACATAGTTATGGAAGTACAAAATAATTACAAAGCTTGTTTAAAATTAATGGGAGCACAAGTGAAAAGTGCATGTCTCACATAAACACCATTTGCAAGCTACTAGAGGAAATGAAAAATCTAGATAAAAATAATGAACAAAGTTGGATGAAATGTATTTGAAGAATTTCTTTTAATAATAATTTTTTATAATCATGTTAATGTCGATTGAGTAGGGAAGAGGTTCTTCACCCACTTTGCCATCTAAAGTTTCTCTTTCTTCTTTCCTCCCAACCTCACATAGGGTAGGGATTTGAGAGGCAACCCTGCAATTGGGGGACACAATTGTGAGTATTAGTAATACACAAGATACTTTCACATTGTAGTAAAAAAGTGTGTAATCTTCAGGTATTGAGAAGCAACCTTTGCAATTGGAGGCATAATTTCTCACATTCAAGTCTGGAGATTAGTTAGCTACTTTTTTTCTCAACCTCACCCATAAAACTAAAACTGAGACTGCAAAATGTTGGAGACTATTAACAGGAACCTCCTGAAACCAAATCAAACAATCTAGCCAACCAACAGCAATTGAGACTGCAAAAGGTGGGAGACTATTAATAACAACCCACATAAACCAATCAAACGATCTAGCCAATCAACACTAAGTGTTAAGATTTGATGTGCCTTTTGCCAGCCTCAGGAGCATCATGTGCAAAATTGTTGGGCCAAGTCCATTTTGCTGAGCCAAACCAACATGCTTTGACTTTCTTTCATCCAAATTTTGTTGTACAATGCACAGGTGGAGTTGCTCTCGTTAGTACATACTACACACAAGGTACTTTTACATTGCAGCAAAAAAAAAAGTGTGTAATTTCTGGAAGCGTGCAAGAAACTCAAGACCTGTTTGACTTATAGATAGCACGCATAAATGAATGAAGAAGAATAAAAACATTGAAGAACAGTTGCAAGTCATTAGTTATGATTATCTGAATGTCCTTTGCTAATGTTGCGTGATACACACATTTGGAATTCAGGATATGGTACTTGCCATTTGATAATCCCCAGAATTGGCAACCAGAAAAAAATTTAAATCTATGACTATCCCAAGCCAAAATCCTGAGAGTTGAACTCAAGACCTAATGAAAGCTTCAACTATCTCAAGCCAAAAACATGCAGATCGCACTCAGGAGGTTTCTCTGACAATCGAACTCAAAAAACCTCCAAGTCTGTTTGAGCATGACTTGGGTTAAGTTGTGGGTTTCCATGAACTTGGCAACAGCCACAAAATCTGTGCAGAAACCGCAGGGTTTAAAACAGGAGAGATCACAGGACAAATTTCCAAGCTTGGGTTTAGGATTTTCTTTCGTACAGTCAAGAAGGGTGAAGAATTCAAATCTGAGGAGTCAAAGAATAATAGATTTGAGGCCAGCTTCATGATTGCTGGTAACTGTCCACCACTGGCTTAAGTAATGACCAAGAAGTGATCACAGTCTTGGGAGACGACATTTTGCGACGTTCCTGTGCTTTCAACACTAGTATCTGTACCAGAAAACCCACCACACCACCATATCTTGTCTTCAGCACAGACATACACAAAATGCAGCATGGCTAAGCAGCAAATGCTTGCATCCAAGCTCAGCCAAATCCAATACTTTGGGTCTTTGGCACAGAATATAGTAGTGTAAATCTGCATCAGGTTCAGATTGCTTGAGTGTCAAGCTCGTAGTATGACTGCAAGTTCTTGCCATTCAGCACAACTGCATTCTTTCTCAAGATGCTCCAATTTATGCAAGCCCAACACATCCATGTCTTGTAGGGAGTGCTCTGGCATCACAGCCTTGCTCGACTGTGCACATGCACCTGTAAATATCATCCCACACCTCTCTATAATCATGAACACAGTAACAGCATTACTCAACTTCCACTGATATCATCTTTGAACCTGCTGCAAATTTGGATGCAAACTAGTTGCAGATATGAGACAAACGCCAAAGAATCCACCAAGACCTCCTGGGCTTGCTGCTGGCTGCTGAAAGTACAAAAGTTATGGTCTCCACCTTTCCGGATAATTGAACTCCAATAACAAAAATGAGAGAGACCCACAGAGACATAAGCCAACATAGCAAGCACGTCAAGAGAAAAGCTTGAAGCTTTGGTCTAGGGGGATCTATGAGATTAACACAGTAGCTCATGCCAACCAGGTACTGTAAAGTCTGCAGAAGGTTGTTAGTTATTACCCAGCTACTCAGGACATAATCTGTCAATGTGCAAAACTAGTTGCACTAAGGAACCATCTGGGCAGCAAAGGTCAGCAGAACAGTACATCATGGTTCACCTTACAAGTTGCAACACTGAGTAGCACCTGCAGTAGTGACTTGAAGTTTACACATCCAGAACAATCTACCCATTCTAAAGACTAAGGAGAAGAATCTGAACAACCTCACAGCACCACTGGGACCATCAAATGAGAAAGTCCAAAACGTTTGACCTGACTACTGCACATCTATATGCAGGCTACATGTTGCACCCCTAATATTCCCCCAGATTGCAGCCATGGTGAGGAAGGGGGATTTGATTCTGACAACAGATTGTGCATACAATTAAAGTCATTACTAACTATCAAGTTCAGATTGTTGCAACTGCAAGGTGCTTGCTTGCTTGAACAATTACTTGGGCTCACAGAAGTGTAGTCACATTTCGGTGCCATAATAAAGGCACAGCTCACTAAATAGGCTACAGAGTCTGAGTTCCTCTCTCCAATTGTCTAGGGAGATGGACAGAAAACATATCAGTTACAGATATAGAGACCATCAGCTACTAATCTTTGGTTCAAAATGTATCAATGATCAAGTGAGGGGTGTCCAAGACCAGTTTTAAACATAACTTGGAAGCAAACAGCAAACCTCTGATGGCACCACACACTATGTGTGACTTAAGCATTTGTAATAAACCCCTCATCTCTTTCTTCCACCAGGAGTGGGGATATATCTTATCCACAGGTATGGGCTGCATAGAAAGAGAAGTTAGAGGGTTAGCTCTCAAAGAACAAAGTTTGTGAACTTCCATTATGATGAGTGACAGATTGACAGGAAAGAATTATAGGCAAGAATGTACTGTTTGAATCCAACTTTGGGATCCTGCTTTACTAAACAGTACAAATGATGAGAAAGAGAGTCCCATGCTATGTTTCTGACTGATGATCATGCTTGCAATGCAAGAATGTGATTCAAGCTGCTCTATTTCCTGTTCAAGTCCAATGTACAAGGCCATAACCAGTGCAACTTGGTTAACCCGCAATCAATGCAGATTGAGGAGTCCTCTTGTCCTCCTCAAGCTTGATCCATATCTTCTTCCTGAAGCATGGGGTCCCACCATCATCCAAATGAGGCTGATGCTAACCTACCCTAGCCCTCACTACTCATGCAATGTGCATCAAACTTCTCTATACATGTGATTCTCAGATTATTTGACATGCTCAGCAGTGCAGTATAAAAGCCATGTCACCTTCCACATCACAAACCTGTTCTACTTGGTGGCACCTGGGTGGTGAACATTTTTTTGCTGCCTATGTTGATGATATGTTGCTGCCGCAGGCATCCAGATTTTTCCTTAAGGTCTAGCTGCATGGTAATTGGCCTGTGTACCCCACTGCTCTGGTGCCAGTATTGCATTATCAGTGTAGCATGTTGGTGCATCCAATGTCAAGAACCGCACTAGACAGCTAGAGAGATTATTAGAAACAATTGATTGGTTGAATGCAGACATGTACTGGAGAACACTGATGGTACAGAAATCAAATCCAGTACCTTCCAGTCACCAAAACCCTCAAGGTTTTCCTGTCCAAGCTTTGTTCATCGGCCTGTCAGACTTGCTTTCCCATCCTTGCGAACCAATTGAGCAAGGTTCAAATCCCACAATTCACATCGAATTGGCATTTCCACTTCATAGAATGGATTCTTCAGCACGTAGTCAGTATAGAGCTCATATATCAGCCTGAGCATATTCTCCATCCCTGGCGTCCCTGACTCAGTTGTCACAAAGATTTTTGTGCCTGTTGCACACAAACAAACACATACCAGGAGGTCCTTGTTAACATCATTGGGAAACCCTAAACCCAAAATGGTGGGGGCAATAAGCAGTGCATCCCAAAAATCTGGAAACCAGAAGAAGCGTTTTTGTTTGAGAGAAGTCTTGTGGTTTCCTAAAAGAAATACTGCAAGAATGAACGAGAGGCCTCCAGATGGGCTCTCATTTGAGAGAAACCTACCTGTGAGTGACTGGAAGCAGTGCAGATCAAATGTGTCTGCCTCCAAGAGCTCAATGCCTGTGCAGCCACCGACCGGTGAGAGCTGTGAGGAGATGGCATGCATAGAATGCCAGAGACTTGCCAACCTCAAGCTATCGTTAGTGTCCAGCCGACCGTGTGTCCCATAATCCTGCAGATAGAGAGAGAACTAGCACTCTTTAACTCAAGAGAGAAGCTCGACAAAACAAGATTGCCTACCGAATGAATCCAACGCAATCGTGATGACATCATGAACTCTAGTTTCCGCCGCATCGCAACAACGGATCAAACCCTTAGATCAGGGAATCGTTCAACTAGATTGAACATAAGGGCTAATAAGACTTGGATTTACCTCGAGCGGACTTTACGAAACCACTTGCATCGAAAGACGCTGCTGCCGCTGCTATCGAATTTGCATCTGAAAGACTTCTACAACAAACAACGAAGAAGAAAGATGGAAGAAAAACAAAAGAGAAGATGAGAGACAGAAGGAGAATTTTTTTATTTGGTGCATTTTTATTACCTTGTAGAATATGAGGCCACCAGATTTGTTGATCACAAACAGATTGTAGACAGTCGCTGCCATTTCTGCCACAAAACAACCACAGAGTTGTTGTTGTTGCCGCCCAGAGAAACGATCGCGAACGCCGGGAGCGAAGAACAAACCACCAGAGCGTCGGGCAGTGGAAGAAGAGGAGCGCCAAACCCTAATTTTCCAAACCCTAATTCTTTCCCTCACAATATATTTATCCTAATAGTTTCAAATTATTAATAAGATGGTTAATCAAATAAAATTAATTCCTTTAAAGGTTTTGTTTTGGCGAGAGCTGTAGTTTATCAAGGTTTTTAATTAACAACATTTTATTATGGCAAAACACCAACACCTGGTGCTGGTACCATGGTAGAAACTTAGAAACCTGAATTATTTAATTATTTGGATTTTTCACTACTAAATTTTATAGATTTCTCCATCCTTGGACAAAAAATCATGGTTTTAAAATAGGGTATTATTATTATTATTATTATTAATTTAATTTATTTCTTCCAATTTCGCCATGTGATCATCACACTCACTATCATCCACAAGAAGAAGAATTAACGAAATTTGGCTAAAGGTTAGAGAGAAAATTAGCAAAAAATTATTTATTTTTCCTAATTTTGCTTATATTTTGGCAACCACCTGCAATTTCAGAGTTTTTTAAAAGAAAATCTTCAAAATCGGACAACTTTAGCCAAAAACAAATTCACAAAAATCCTTTGTTTGAGTCATACTGCATTTTTTTAATCATCAAGGTGGCAAAACCGCATTTCATAAGAACTGAGTGCCTTATGTAGGTAGATAGTAGGTAGGTAGGTAGGTAGGAAGAGAGGTGATTAATTATAGGTGTTTTTTTTCCAATGAATTTGGTTGTTATTTGGGATGAAAATTTGAGATTTTTTTTTTGTTTTTCGAGCGTAAATACAAATAATTAATTTTTCTTACTATTTACAAAATTTATTATTATTTTTGATATCACAAAATTGAAAAAATAAATTCCTGTTAATTATTAGGTAAGTAGATGGTTTATATATTTTTTACTAAGGTAAACTGGCCGGTGACCAAACACTTTAGCACTTAGGGCAGGCTGCATCATTCAAGGGGAGGGTTCCATTGTTTTTGGTGTTCAAACAAAACTTGAGCCTTTCTTATTGACACATTTGATGCATTAAAAATCATAAAAAAAAAAAGAGCAAAACTGAGAAAGTTATAGGCCTCCAAAGTCCCCAAAATAGAGAAGATCAAAACTAAAAAAACAAACCACCAAACACTACAATGACTAATTCCCTAACACCCAAAAAAATTCTTTGTATATTGCTTTGTTACTATTAGAGTTCAAAGATGATTTGTAAAACTTCAGGTGACGTTCTTATATGGCACTTTAAATCATTTAAATTGAATAAAAAAATAAAGAAAGTTATGAGATTTGAAAATAAGAAGGGTCAAAATTGAAAAGAAACCACGTTTTGCAATTTTTAAAAAAAACTTATTTTCTTTACAGCTCTTTTTTTTTGGGCTGGTCTTTGGATTTGCTTTGCATTTCAAACATGATTTGTAAGGTTTGAAAAAGGCATTCCTATAACATTTTAAATCACTCAAAATGGAGAAGAATTGAGAGAGATTTTTCGAGGTAGTTTTGTTGGCCTTGGCTGCGAAGGCAAGGATATTGTGTTTTGATTCATTATAGGGTATAGTAGCTTAAGGGATTTCAGCCCAGGCTACGTAATAGCTCTATTTTTATATGAGGATTTTTTGAAGATTATATTTTTGCTTGGTGAAATATTTGAGTTTCCATAATTCTTCTTCTTTTGCCTTAAGATGCTTTTTTAATGTAAACTAGTGTGGCCTGTGCCCCGCTGGCCCAAGTGGTACCATGTATGCCCTCAACTGATTTTTCCTTTCCAAACCTGGTTTCTTGGAATTTATTTGAATTTTCAAGGGGCAGAAATCACTTAAAAATCAGTATCTCCCACATTCTGGATCCCAAATCTTACCACATAAATTCTATTAAATCTTTGCTCATCAAGATCTTTCCAAAAACACCAAAGGCACATTCCAATTCCTCCGAAATTTTTAGCTATGATTTAATTTAATTTAATTTAATTTTTCAGTGAAGAAAATAATTCAATATTCAAGAACTTTTGCACCGCAAGTCCAAACAATCATGACACCACCAAGCCCATGCACCCCTCCTTGTCAAGAGCTTTCCAAAGACACTAAGAACAACATGATCTGAAGCATCCTCGTTGAGTGGATCTCTGAACTACCAAACAAAACAAACTACCTTCCTTCATAGATAGATGCCAAGGCCACAACCCTTGTTTTGTTATGCATATACCCTTTACCCTTGAATTGGTGATTCTCCGGTTATGACCTTGGACCAAAACCCTAAAAACTAGTGGTTCTTTCAAAAGCAGAGGTTCTTTTGATTTTGGAAAAATAGTAAAACAACTAGAACCCTCCATTTTGTGATCCTGAAAATATTTAAAAAAAACTGGAACCAAAGTAAGAGAATAAACTTGCCTTAGCTCTATTCCGTTAACCTTAAAAATAAATTAAAAAAACAAAAAAAACCCCAAAAAATGAATTGGCAAGTGATGTATCATTGGGATTAAGGAGGAGGTAAAAATTGTTTTAAATACTTTATTTATCCTTAGGAAAAAATATTTCATTTTTAAAGATTTGACTTCAAGGTAAGGGTGGAATAAGGAGGTAATTTTGAACCCTTGATTTCAAAAGATTAAAATATCCCCTTCATGATTTAGGGTATCATCCAAAAATTTCCATTCTAGGTTCAAATCAATTCATGTGAAATTCAATGAATCTCATTATATTATTTTTCTCTATTTGCTTGTGTGAACTATTCTAGGGTTGCATTATTCCTTAAAATTTTAATCATTTTAACCCCACAACCAAGAAAGGGATAAAAAAAAAAAAAACCCTATTATCCCTAGCTGTGAATTGAGCATGTTCAGACTTGCATACACAAATAGTATCTCTCTCATACCACCAAACAACACAAACTTTATTCAAAATAACTCCATTTACAACAACAAACATAAGTTGCGTAAGCATGATTTGCCCTTCAAAAACTGAAAAATAATTAGTGAAAATGCTCAATAATATTTTTAAAAATTATTGACTGTGTGAGGAGTGATTACCCATTGCCAAACACAAAAAAGAAGCAAATGAACAAGTGGAACATTTTGCCATAAGGGAGAATTGAAGCCCACTAACCAACACAAAAAAACATTGAAGAGTACACACATATACTAATGGTTGAATAGCAAGTTCATCAGGTCTCTACCAGATATACTTATTTAATAATTGAAAGATTTCGTTTTAACAAATAAAACATTCTCAACTATTTCAAAAAGATGCTTCATTTTCCTTCACAAAAAAAAATTTCTTTGAGAAAAATATCTCTTTTGAAAATTTCAGCATGTCTGAATATGCTCAATATGTGACCCTGCATAAATATTTTTCACATCCAAGTTTAGTTTTTTTTTTTTTTTTTTTCAAACCCCCTTGCCCACCCATAGAACTGAAAAACTGGGACAGCAAATAGGTGGGGGATTACTAATAGCAAAGCACCTGACCCAATCA
>Ga0116231_10013615_pt1 | contig 11319 bp, 20 predicted proteins | sample S1TSphgellanicum_2_FD_89695 | JGI IMG/M metagenome (GOLD analysis project Ga0116231, IMG submission 89695) | Host-associated microbial communities from peat moss isolated from Minnesota, USA - S1T2_Fd - Sphagnum magellanicum MG | ecosystem: Host-associated > Plants > Peat moss > Unclassified...
TTGGCATGGTGGACTACCCCTCTATTATACTGTGGGTGCTGGAACAGGCAGAGTTGGCTGCTGCAGCCATAGCCACAGGCTCTGCTACACTTGTGGGTGCTGGAGCTGGAGCATTGGGGGCATTAGGGGCCCTTGTACTTGGACTCACTGGCCCTCTTGCTGTGGCTGGGCTCGCCACTTTTGCTGTTGGTGCGGCAATTGCAGGTTTATTGTAAACCAAAAAATCAACCTGTGTATCATCAGGTTTTGCATAGTTTGTAACTGAATGTATTGAGCATTGACATCGCAAATATGGATCAACTTCAATAATTGTGTGTTCCATTTGGTTTGGTGTTGTGCTTATTGTATGTGTGGGGCTTAGGGTCCGTCAAGTCTAGTTTCTGCCTTCTTGAGTTTGTGTGTGTGTGCTGGGCTGTTGGTGAGTTGGGTGAGGTCTGATGAAATTTCTTTTGTTATTGGCAGGAGGAGTAGCAGCAGAGTCTGGTGGGGCCAAGGATGCACCTTCAGCAGCTGATGCCCTTGGGCAAGACTTTTACAAAGTCATACTCGAGAATGAGCCCTTTAAATCTACCAAGGTAAGCAGGTTGCTCAGCAAAGCAGGTTGCTCAATTAAGCTTTTCTTTTATTTTGCAGCTTTTGATAGTTTGGCAAATCTTTCATGTTCCAGAGTACTGAGTTCTTCTGGAGGCAGGGATATCTCATTTTCTTAAGAAATTTGCCGGTGGCAAACAAACAATGTGCAGGTATCAGAGATCACAAGAGCATACAGATGGGCTCCATTTCTACCCATTCAGCATAATGATTCCATGCTCACCGTGCTGCTGCTGCTTTCTAAGTTCCGCCTGCGCAGCATCCCCGTGGTTAATATTGACAAGAATGTGGTGCAGAATGTTATTACTCAATCTGGTGTTGTACTGGGCCTTTCCCAGTGCCGTGGGCGTGACTGGTTTGACAACCTTGCAGGAAAATCACTACATCAGCTAGGTCTCCCTGTCATGATACGCAGCAAGGTTACTACCAGAGACCCATCTCATAGTTTCTAACAGATGGGTGGTTTAGCTGCCACTCATCAGACGAACCATTTCTTATTACCCTTCATTGCTCAGAATTTGACATATCACGGTGATTTTTGTCAAACTTTTACAATAGCTGTTGGGTTCAAAATGGTCCAATACTGAAAACTATCATGAACACGTTGAACTGAACAGCTCATTTTCATACGTGAATTAAGAGTTTTTTATGCTATGATTGGAGGACAGGTAGTGTCGGTTGATGCAAGCAAGCTGGTGCTGGAAGCTTTTGTACTTATGAAGGAGAAGCACATAGGGGGACTTCCAGTGGTGGAAGGCCCTGAACATCACCTTGTTGGAAACATCAGCGTGCGTGATGTCCGCTTTCTGCTGTTGCAGCCAGAACTCTTTGCAAAGCGCAAGTAAGTGTTTTCTGCTTTTCTTTGGGTTTCCTAGAACACTTTTTGGTTTTCTGTTATGGTACATGCATCCATTGGCTTTTGAAGTGTGAAATCTACACAACCCACATACTAGTGTTCTGGCTGATTGCATTTTGTGTTGATGAACAGAGAGCTAACAGTGCTGGACTTCATGAAGACAGTGATGGAGCAGGAACCAGAGACAGGGATGCTGCCCGCAACTACTTGTGAGAACACAGCAAAATTAGGTGATGTGATAGAAATGCTTGCTAAAAAAACCCTTCCCCGGATCCACATAGTTGACAAAAGCAACCAGCTTGTGGGTGTGGTCACACTGCGTGATATCATCGGATGCTTTGTATCAGAGCCCAAGGATTACTTTGACGATTACTTTGGGGGAGTGTTCAAGGAGACCATACTTCAAGCCAATAGAAGTGAGTGATTTCAATGTGGAGAGCCTTTGCTAATTTCTCTGGCACAAGGTGTGAGCCTTTTCTCTCAGATCTACTTCATCCCAAAACTTTCAACTTTTGCAAAGCAGAGAAAAGTACCTGGACATAATAAGCACAGTTTTTCCTCCCCTTCATTCCTCCCAAGTTGTCTTAACAGGAACATTCTGTAAGTACTTTGCTACATTGGGGAAGCCTCTAGAATATAACTGATGTCTTTGCTTGATTCCATGTGGAATAGTCATTGTGGTCCAAGGCTCAAGCTCAATGATTATTGACATTTTAGTCCTCTGCATGAATTCTTTGCTTCCGGTAGGACCCAAAATTCTTATCCCTTATGGGTCTAATGTGAAGATAATAATTCAGAAGTGCTTCCTTTGTCCATTGTATAGTCCTAAAAATGGACTGATGGGTTGATGTGAACAACTGGGATTGGTTGGTTTGTCTATTTTTTTAGTGGTTACATTTAAAGCACTAGTTACAGTCAATTGCTTTTGGGTAAACTATATTCATTATTTCACATTTATCATAATATTACAATGTTGTATTTTAAACATTGTTGTAGAAACATCACACATTTTTAGCATTAACTTAATTTATTGCTTTAAAACATGTAAAATCATCAGCCCTTATAGTTGGAGTGGGTACTTTTACTTTGATTACATCCTTATCCTATAAGCTACAATATATGAAGCATTTGAAAGAGTAACAACAAAATTGACAGATCTGTCAAGTAAGCATGATTGAGTGACTGTTGGTTCCTCTTTCTTAACATTGTAGACCAGAACTGAAACCTGAGCTTTAATTCAGAGTTTGCAAACAATATTCCACAGCTCAAAAAATATAAATCTTCAAAGCAACATTCATGACCCCACAATTGCTGCAGTAAGAAGCAATCCAAAGAGCTTCCATATCCAGCAGCATAATATAAATAATCATCTGGTATGATTACCTATCCTTGTCCAAAGCTGTGGGAATGTGGGGAAAGTGGATGCGGCACTGAAGCTCTTTCAGGCCATGACAGCTCAGAGGTGCGAACCCAGCATTGTTACATACAACAGCGTGATGCATGCCCTGGGAAGGGCAGGGAGAGTGGATGAGGCATGTAATGTTTTCAAACAGATGATCACAAAAGGAGTGCGTCCTGATTCTGTTTCATACAATATTTTGATTGACTGTCTAGGCAAAGCTGGGCAGCTGGATAGAGCATTTGAGCTTTTTGAACAGTCAAATGGCTCTATAACTACACACACATATAATACCCTCATGAACAGCCTTGGAAAACAAGGAGAGGTGCAAGGATTGCCAGAACAATTGCTGTGCCACCGACTTCAGCAGACCATTGATTGGTGACGTGAACATGGCCTTACTTTTTCTTGACAGCGTGAAAGTGCATGCCAGGCAGGATCTCTTTCCAATTGTGCAGATGAACAGAATAAAGTCATTTTAGGCGCTTTTCATGGCTTATGTGAATGGGGCCTGTTTGTGAAAATGGTTTTGGTTTTTTTCTGATTTGTATTTTAATATTATGGTATTAAACTTTTTCATAGCATATCTTATGAACCATGGGTTAACAAAAATGAAAATATGATAAAATATACGAAGAGAACTGAAATGCTACCATAGACTGAAAGAACAATGGTGAGACCCGTGAAATTACCATAGATTAAAATCATCATGTCCTGGAGTAAAAGTTCTAACCGACTTGTGGGGACAGTGAGGTTGGAGGCTGTGGTTTCCTTGGAAAATGATATAGATGGTACGGTAGTCAAATTTCATAAAGATTATCAAAACAGCTGTAATAGAACCGAAAACCTCTTTTGACGTTGGCAAACCAATTGATAATGTTTTTGTTGCTAATGTTCGTCAAGTGGGCCACATAGGTTAAATGGGCCACATTCTTCTAGCTAATTATATCTTGGTCTTGAGCTTTTAAAGTACCTCAGGGCAAGATAGGATGCAACTTTTGAAAAAAATTAAGATCTTTTTTTTTGTTAGTTTTGAAGTTGCTAGCTGATTTGCTCATAGGACGTTTGTCATGCGAATACATATCGTCATACAACATACATCGTTGACATACCATACTCACATACACACACAAACACATAACATGGACGAGAACATACACAAATACATGTGTACCACAACTCGCCCCCCTAGCTGGTGGTTAGATCCCTCTAACTTCCAGGTAGCCTTATACATCTTCTACATGCTATACACCTTTGCAGGTGCACGAATCAAAAGGTCGGGTGCTATGTTGCCCCATCGTTAATCGCCCATCTACAATCCATACCATGTGAAGATCAAGTCATCTACCCCTCCAAAGTACAACGAGGACAAACCCACTGTCCAACGGGAACAACATCCATAGGTGGAGTCATGCACGCCATGTGCCAACCCTTAGAACATCTATCACACACTAACATATGGGCTGCTCCACCTTTAGACCCACATAACATACACCTCAAGCCGGCCCATACCACTGCCAAACTTGGGTCAACTGTACCATCCACATTTGGGAGGTGACATGGCACACAATTACACACATGGTCCTTCCAAACAACACCATCATGACCTTCTAACATGAGAACTCTAGAAGCTAACGCCTCTTGCATTCGTAAGATAGTGCGGCATGCCGTTACATCCAATGTCGTTAGTGTAGTCTGTTGCAAATAAACATAGTCCCCCACATGGAACCTACGAATCGATGGTCGATAACCTCCATCCCGAATAATCGCATATTGTAATGTATCCCTGTGTTGAACAATGGCAAGGTTTTCAAATGTTGTTGGCATAACTCTTCGAAAGAGCTCTGCACGTTGAGAACACACCCTCAACCACATCTCCGGGTCATCAAAGTTCACCACCTCACTAGACTCTGACGAATTTTTGTTGGCAAGTCTGGATCTTGGCCGTATAATAGAAAATAATGTGAGAAGGAAGCCAAAAATGCCTGACGACTAAATCAATATTCCATGGCCAACCATGGTGATTGAATATCCCAATCCCCTAGGTGGTTTTTTTGCAAGCCATATTTGCGCAATGCCCTTTTCACTGTTTGTACCACACACTCAGCTAAACCATCTGCCTCTGGATGATCTCGAGACGTGGTTCGGTGATCAATCAACGCCTTGTCACACAAGACCTGAAACTCACCTTGAAACTCCGTACCTTGATCGGTCAACACTTTAGCTAGTGCACCAAAATGACTAAGCACCCTATCAAGGAATGCATACGCTACTCCTTCGCTAGATTTGTCAGGGGATGGCACCAACTCAATCCACTTGGAGAAGTGCTCCACCATCACCAACACATATTTGTTGTGCCGTATTACCAATGGTAATGGTCCCGCAAAGTCCAAACTCCAACGATAACCCAACCCCATAATAGGCGAGGGGTGTAATTGTGGTGTAGGGGCATTGAACGATGCCCTCACCCTATCACAAACCATGCAATATGACACTAATCGTTGCACATTGGTGTGCATACCACGCCACCAATATTGACCTAGGAATAAGATATATGTTCATTTTACTCCAAAATGCCCCAATTCCTCATGAGCATGCCGCACAATACGCATTCTCTGGTCTGAATGTGGTACAATCTGTACCCTACCATCCTCCCACACTCGGAGTATATGTGTCCCCTCCAACCAATACCTCTTAGTTCGTTGGAGAACACGATCTCTCTCCTTAACACTCACCATGCTTGACACCATATTGGTTCGTAAAAACGCCAACAGTAATGTATCATCATGAACATCATGGTGACCGATGCTACCATCCCCAACCTCAAGATTTGAAGACTGGCCATCTACCCTTTGACTAGAGTAAGATGTCACGTGGCCCTCCATATTAGAGTCCACACCCAACAAGCACAAAAAGGCCGATGCATGCCAACCTGGCACCATCTCCTCATCAACCTCACCATGCCATCTAGCTCCAATATTATCCTCTTGGCTAGTGCATGGGTTCCGACTCAACCCATCGACATCAAGGTTTGTAACTCTAGGTTTATGCACCACATGGAAGTCATACTCCTGTAAGATGAGAGCCCACCGTGTAAGCTTTCCTGTAAGTTTATCGGACTCCATCAACCACTTGAGTGGCTGGTGGTCAGTGACAAGGGTAAACTATGTGCCAAACAAGTAACACCTGAAGTGTGCGACAGCCCACACCATTGCCAAACACTCTCCCTCATAAGAACTATAGCGTGATTCCGTTGCAATGTTTGAACGATTTGCATAGGCCACCACAAACTCCTTCCCTTCATCATCACACTGTGTCAACACCGCTCCAAGTCCCAACATACTCCAATTAGTGTGTAGCTGGAATGGATGCCCCCTAATAGGTCTCCTCAGGATGGGAACTACAATTAACCTAGCCTTGAGCTCCATAAAAGCTCGCTCCTGCTCATCACCCCACTGCCACTCCTAATCCAATTTCAACAACATGTTCAAAGACTTTGCCATCACTCTAAAGCCTTTGACATACCTGCGATAGTAGTTCGTCAATCCCATGAAAGCGCGAACTTTACTCACATCCATGGGACGCGGAATATGTGCAATAGCCTCCACCTTGGCTTGTTGCACTCCCAAACCACCTAGGTAGATCACATGACCCAGATACTCCACACTCTCGTGGAAGAACTTACACTTCCCAAGATGTAGACAAAGACCACGAGCCTTCAACCGCTCAAACACAATTTGTAAATGAATTTGGTGTTATTCCACGATATCACTATATACCATAATATCATCAATATAACACCAAACAAAATCCAACCCTGCTAAGATCCTATCCATCACATGTTGAAACTCGACAGGCGCGTTCTTTAACCCAAAGGGTAAGAACTTCCACTGATACAAACAATCCTTGCCGTGAGAGTTGACGCCCCAAAATGCGGTCTTGGCCTCATCCTCTTCTCGAATCAGTAACTAATGGTACCCTGCTCGAAGATCAAGTGTACTAAAAACCCTCACATGTCCCACAACATCAAAGATCTCTTCAGGTGTAGGCATGGCATACTTATCGGACTTAGTCTACCAATTGATAGGACAGTAGTCTCCACACATCCGCCTATCCGTGTAGTTGCCATGTACATCCTTTTTGGCAAGCATGACAGTGGCTGATGCATACTCACCATGCAACAACTCCACTAATCCAGCCTCCAATAGATCCAAGGTCCGACTCCAAATCAGGTCCCTCTCTATATCATTGTATTTATAAGGACGACGGAAGATTGGCCTGTCACTAGCCAACTCAATCCGTATACCAGGTCCAATTAAAGCACCCAACTCCTACATATTAAAGGCAAAACAACTCATGTATGCTCTTAGGAATTGCATCAAATGTCGTCTTTCTCCTCCTGTTAGCTTGGGCCCTATCAAAGGCTCCCAAGTCTCCTTGGTAGACACACTAGAGGAAGAGGACGATGCCATGGGTTGTTACGCAAAAACCTTGGGAGAAGCCAAACGGTCCTCCAAGTCACCCAATGGAACACCACTAGAACAACAAACTCCTCCAACAGCATGGGCCACAACCTTCACATGTTCTCCCAACACATCCCATGTACTCCAAGGATGAAAAGTATAACTCTCTTCGCCCCCAGTCGATGCCTCTACCGTCACAGTGGGCAGCGAGCTCACAAGAGGTGTAACTACTACAAATGTGGCTCTGAGCCGATGTTGCTCAGCCACACCAAGGCTAACAATCCAAGTCAAACAATTCAGGTCCATAGCTTGACCCAACACTTGTCGACGTGAAGCTTCGGAAATAGAAGGGACAAATGTCATTCTTGTAGGAAACCCCATTGCACGTTCTCTCTCGTTGGTGTTGGGCTCCACCAATTACTGCAAACAAGTATCCCATACAAGCCCAAGACCACATTTTCTATAGGCATGTGATGCTGGAAAACTAACAAATGTGGGTAATGCCATCCTAGGCTGTCCCACTTGGTTCACCACTGCCATGGGTGACCTATCAACAACTTTCACCACCTAAGAACGTCGCCCAATATCTAAGATACTATCCACTATGAGGTGAGAAGATCATGGTATTATCTCATATGCCCGTCTCAACACCTCCCTCGGCAACAAGTTCATCCACCACAATCGGGGATGATGAGCACGCGAGCTAACCTTCGCTGCATCCAATAAAACCGATGGTCTAATCCAAGACCGGATTTGGTGTACACTCGCCATCACATGAAACCTAGTATCACCTAACAAAGGTACATTCTCCAAAATGTACGCAGGAACACGTGCCTGATGTGTCTGAAGATGGCGTAACACCCGCAACATTTCCCAAAACATACAAGATCAAGGGTCACATAATCCCTCACCACGACCAACCCGAGTATGACCCTGGCATGGCCATCTAGCAATCACCAAATTAATAAGACCAACTCTCGCAAGGTCTTGCGCCCCCAATAATGTAATGTCTAATGGCAAAGCCCACTGATATCCTCAAATAGTCGACCTCGGTAACAACTCAAGGTATCGCCACATCAATAATTCAAGATGGTGCGATGAAACCCTCTTCGCAGTCTCATCTCTCTCCACGTAAAGGTACTTCCGAACTAGAATACCCACTTGAAGCACTGTTGGCAAACCAGTGTCGATCCCACCAAATAGATCCAACACGCAAATACCCTCGGAAGGATATTCCCACGCAATGGGTGTAGTATCCAATGGAGACAACTCAACAGGACTAGAAATAGGAGTCCGTTGTGGAACTTCCTCCTCCTCCACAAGCACAAAAACCTCATGCCAAGCCTGTGATACCAAACGATCAGCATCCTGCCGTAACACCCCACTTGAATGCCAAAGTGGAACATCCAATGAAGAGGACATTGTTGCAACAAAACTAGAAACCTCCTTTATATCCTCGTAGATTGGAGTGTCAATGGTTGAAATGTTGCCCTCCAACAAGTCACATGGCTAAGTGACCACTCCACTAAAACCAATAACTGATGCCAACACCTCTGGGGGAGACCCTCCTGGTCGAACCCCAGAAATAAATCTTGCAGGCACTTGGCTCATCCGTCCATCCCAAGACTACCAACCAGGTTGATAAGTTGTTGTCTCTGTCCAATAATCCATCTGAAAACCCATCGGATACAACACGGCACCTCCAACTAGTACATCATACGACTTAGCTGTTGTAACAACAACAGTCACTCCCAACCTAGAGTTATCAGTCACATGATCCAGTTTTATTTGCATCAACAATCTCTCACGTGTCATGACGTTAGACCTACCACTAGCTCCACCAAGTGATGTCTGAATTTGGAATGGGCACGGTTCAAGCTCTGACCTCCGAATACCCAAACCAATACATGTGCCTTCCCCGACATCAAGGGTTGGGCACCAGAATCCAACAAAACCCGATCTAGTCTATACACTTGGCCCGTAGGACTCACCAACTGGAAAATACCACTCCAATTATCCAACATACATACACCAAGTGTAAGCCTCTCATGATCAATGGCTGGTCGAGCTAGTAATGCATCCATTTTAGTTGCCGCCACTTGCCAAGGACTATCCACACCTGATACCACGGGTTGCTCCACAACAACATGCCCGCCACAAGTTGCCCCACATCAACACCCTCACACACCTCGGCACTTGTAGCAACAACACTCCCACGTTCACACAATGTGGCTACTAGTCGAAATACACGAGTTAAGTCAATTCCTAACGTCATCAAATCATTAACCGAAAATGTTAGGGATCCCAACACTGAAGTCACCATCCGCGACACTACACTCGATGATACATCCGTGTCCATTACACATGATGTCGATGCTGTTGGCCCCATTGTTGGCTCAATAGGCGGTGTAGGAACCATGGAAGGAATCCTAACCACTTCAGACAACAAGAATGATTGGGGAAGCTTGGCCTGTCTACTAGCTTCACCCCTCTGAGGATCCAACTCCATAGTTGCCCCACGTGGCTCTGAGGCTCGAGTGACGCCTCTTGTCACTGCAACGGACGCCTCAATTTGTGCTACATTAGCCATATAAAAAAGATCATCTCCCCCATAAGATGTGGGAGCCTCGCTTCTTGAATGTGATCAATGCTGGAAACTTGCCATGGTAGCAAGCCTTTGCTCTAACTACTCAATCTTAGCAGCCATAGCTACCTCTGTTGTAGGGGGAGGAGTGATCAGGGGAAGTGCTCTAACCATTGGTGTACCTCTACCACCCCCACCACTTCTACCACCTCTACCACCACAACCTTTTTGAGCTGCTCCACCACAACCTGATTTCAATTCTGGGTAAAGGTCAAAACAACGCTCACGAGGGTGGCCGACCTGGCCACAGTTATCACATTGAACTTGTGCCGATTGAAATCCATCAGCCAAAGTCCGTCCACCACTCTCTTGTGGACAATCCCACCAAATATGAGCACCACCACATGTCCAACAAAATTGTCCTTGCTGTTAACTAGCGAATGAAGGCAACGGTCTTTGTGCACCCATCCCTCCAAAACCTGACTGAGGTCGTACCTAACCTCCACGACTCCCACCTCCACCAGTACGAGGTTGTGAGGTGGACTGTTGTCCATGAGAAGTAGTAATTATATCTTTATTGAATCGAGATGTCACCACCCTCTCCTCCACCATGTTAAGCTCTATCTTCTCAGACAAAGCAAACACATAGGCCAATGTGGGAGAATCGTCACTCATGAAAGTCACATTGCGTGCTCTTCGTCCAACTCCTTGTCCAGAATCCCATACCAAAATTGGATCACCTGGCCTCCATCACCCCCTAGGTAACTACAATCAACCGTCGCATACGAGTGTATGCCTCGCGAAAACTCTCACTAGTCTTCCGCTCAAATTCCTGAAGACTCCTCAACTTTTCCGTCTTCACCCCTTGGTAGTTCTTCTTTAGCCTAAAAAAGAACTCCATGATAGAGTTAAACGAAGGTGGGGGAACAACCTGTGTGCTTATATTAGGAGTAGACGGTGTAATAGTACCACCATTAGCAACACCACCGTGAGTAATAGATACATAAGATGGAGACCAATGTTGCCTCCACTCTAGTAACATGATCTCTCCGAAACTCATGATAATCATCCATCGGAGGACCCTCCAAGTGCTAAAACAATCCCTTCCATGCCAAGAAGGGTGAGAACAATCTGGCATTATGTAACATCTGCATATCACACCAAGAATCAAACTCCTGAATGAAATCCTCCAACTCGATGGTGCTCACTGTACCTGAGTAATGTCGGGGGCCCTTCATGGCCCCAAAACCCCCGTCCATATCCCAAATCAAGGGGGCCACAATACTAGACGGTAATATGGAAAACTTGTTATTCACGATAACCTCGTCCTCCTCAACAACCGATGATGTGGGTGAAGGTAGTCGATACCTCAACCCACTACGTGTAACTCCACCATCTCCACCATGGTCCCCCACAAGACCACCAA
>Ga0116231_10013616_pt1 | contig 11318 bp, 9 predicted proteins | sample S1TSphgellanicum_2_FD_89695 | JGI IMG/M metagenome (GOLD analysis project Ga0116231, IMG submission 89695) | Host-associated microbial communities from peat moss isolated from Minnesota, USA - S1T2_Fd - Sphagnum magellanicum MG | ecosystem: Host-associated > Plants > Peat moss > Unclassified...
CGCGCACCCACAGGCGGAAGTCCAGCGCCACCTGATCGTTGCGGGACCTCGCGGTATGCAGACGCCCGGACGTCTCGCCGATCAACTCGGCCAGACGCGCCTCCACATTCATATGGATGTCCTCATACTCGTCGCGAAACGGAAACCGTCCCTCGGCGAGCTCGCGTTCGATCTCGGCCAATCCGTCGGCTATTTTGACGGCGTCGTCCGAAGAGATAATCCCCTGAGCGCCCAGCATCGCCGCGTGGGCCTTGGAGCCAGCCAGGTCTTGGGCCCACAGTCGGCGGTCGAAGCCGATGGAGACGTTGATCGCCTGCATAAGCTCGGCCGGCTTGCGCTCGAATCGGCCGCCCCACATGCTCTGGCCCGACATGCTCTGGCCCTGCGTCTCGCCTATGTTATGAGCGGGGGCGCCTTCGGGCGAACGGGAGTCCGCGTCCATCATGAGCGAAGTCGATCCTCTAGCGGAGGGCGCGTCCCTCACAACCTCGGCATCCGCAAGTGCGGGACCGGAGGCGCCGGGGTTGGGACGCGGCCTGACGTTGGCGTTGGTCTGCGCCGCCTTGGTGGGCGTCGCCGCCGTCCTATACGTCATGGTCGCCGCCATCGCCAAACCCGGCTCGTCGGACGGTCTACAGGCCCTGGCGACCGGCGCGATGTCGAAGCTGAAAATCGTCGACCCGCCGAGCGCGCTCCCGTCCACGGCCTTCGTCGATGCGACCGGCAAGCCACTGAGCTTGGCGGCCTTTCGGGGCAAGGTGGTGGTGCTGAACCTGTGGGCGACCTGGTGCCCCCCCTGCCGCAAAGAAATGCCGACCCTTGCGCGTCTGCAAGCCGCCTACGCCGGCAAGCCGGTCGCGGTCGTCGCCGTCAGCCTGGATACGGCCGTAGACACCGACGTCGCCAAGACCTTCCTCGCCCAATATCCGCCGCTCGCCTTCTACCAGGACGCCAAATTCAATTTCGTCACCGACCTGAAGCCCACCCCCGCCGGCTTCCCCACCACGATTATCTTCGACCGAAGCGGCCAAGAGCGCGCCATCGTGAGCGGCGAGGCCAACTGGGCCAGCCCGGAGGCCAAGGCGGTGGTGGATCGGCTATCGGGCGAGTAGGTGACAATTCCCTAGAGACGTCGCGGCCATATCTGAGGGGCCGTAGATGCCGGTCACCGCCGGGCGATAATTGTGAATTATTTCCGACCGAATATGGCGTTAACCGTCCGCTTTTTCTTAACTGTTGGAATAGTAGCTATCGGCTACGGCCTCGGCTTCACCTAAGGGCGCCCGTCGAATGCTGTTCTCCAGAATGTTGATATCGCAGCGACTTTGGTCTGGCTTTGGACTTCTTATCGGCCTCTTTATCGTCAGTACGGTGGCCGTCGCCTTCTACGGTGAGCAAACCGCCTCTGCGGTCTCGGAAATGCATCGCACGTCTGAGGTCGCACTAAAGCTTCGGGAATCCAGGCTCTCTTATTCCCAGGTGCGGGCGCTCACCTGGTACTATGTTGCGACGCAAGACGTGAAAGCGCTGGAGGCGATCAAGACGGCGAAACTTGATTACGAAAAGAATTTCAATGCGATGTATAATTCCGCAAAGAGTCCGAAGACCAAGGCGTTGGCCGAGGCCTACAACGCGGAAATGCAAAACGCTCTCTCGGCGAGCAGCGGCCTTCTGAATTTGGTGGAAAGCGGCCCCGCTAAAAATCTGCCGGCTTATAATGACGCTGTCCATCATATGATGGAAGCTCAAGCTGCGGCGACGAAGGCGAATCGCGTGATGAATGACTATTACAATAAACGCTCCGCCGATCTGACCTCTCAAGCGCAAACGCAAATAAACGCTGGAACGACGACCTCTACCTTGATTGGAGTCGGTGGCGTGGTTATCGGCGCAGTCGCGGCCTTCATCATCAGTACGGGTATAACTCGACCGATCAATGCGATGACCAAGGCGATGCGAACCATCGCCGATGGCGATCTGTCGGTCCCCGTTCCGGCCCTGGGCGCTCGAGACGAGACCGGTCGCATGGCCGAAGCTGTCGAGACCTTCAAACAAAACGGTTTGAAACTGAGGGCCGCGGAGACGGAAGCCGATCGCCAGCGCAACATGACGGAGGCGGAGCGCCAAAAGAACGAGGAAGATCGAGCTTTAGCAGCGCGCGAGCAGGCCCATGCCGTAGAAGCGATCGGCGCGGGACTGTCCAAAGTTTCAAGGGGCGACCTGACAGCCCTAATCGAGAGCCCGTTCGCAACCGACTATGAAAAGCTGCGCGAAGACTTCAACGCCACTGTCAGCAAGCTTCAGGCCGCGATGACGTCGGTGATCGAGCGGTCGAACGGACTGCGCGCCGGCGCCGCCGAAGTCACCGCGGCCTCCGACGAAATGGCGCGCCGGACCGAGCAGCAGGCGGCGAGCCTGGAGGAAACCGCGGCGGCCTTGGACCAGATCACCGCGACGGTGAAACGAACCGCTGAAGGCGCGGTCGAAGCCCGCACCGCCGTGGCCAGAGCCAAAGACGAGGCGGAGCGATCCGGCGAGATCGTTAAAGACGCGGTGCAGACCATGACGCAGATCGACGACAGCGCGCGCAAGGTCAGCCAGATCATCGGGGTCATCGACGAAATCGCCTTCCAAACCAACCTGCTGGCGCTTAACGCAGGCGTAGAGGCCGCTCGCGTCGGCGACGCGGGCCGAGGCTTCGCCGTCGTGGCGTCGGAAGTGCGCGGCCTAGCCCAGCGGTCCGCAGAGGCGGCGAAGGAAATCACGGTCCTGATTTCGGCCTCCACGAACCAGGTGGCTCAGGGGGTCGAACGCGTCGGCGAGACAGGTAAGGCGCTGGAGCTGATCACGGCTCAGGTCGCCCAAATCAACGGGGTCGTCAGCGAAATCGCCGCCTCCGCCCATGAACAAGCCACAGGCCTTCACCAGGTCAACACCGCGGTCAATCAGATGGATCAGATTACCCAGCAGAATGCAGCCATGGTGGAAGAGGCGTCTGCGGCCGCCCACGCCCTGCGGGAGGAGGCCGACGGCCTGTCCGCCTTGATCGCGCAATTTCGCGTGAGCGAAACGGCGCCCGCCGCCGCTATGCCAAGAGCCGACCGGCGCTCTGGACTAGCCGCCTAGTCTTAAATTAATTTGCCTAGCCAAAGTCGGGGGCGTCTCGGTAAAGGCTTGTTAGAAAGCCACGATTGGGAACCGACCGACAATGTTGACCGAAGAGGCGATCAGGGGCGACGCCGTCAGAGCGGACCTCTTGAACGCGCCGAGCGCCGCGGGCCGCATCCGCGTGGCAGCCGTCGAACTGGGCGGGACCAAGGTGCTGGTGACGGTCGGGACCGATGCCGAACACCACGCCCAGCCTGTCCGCCTCACGACCTCGGCGCCCGAGTCCACGCTTCAAGCCATCGTGGCCGCCCTGGAGTCGTTTCGCCAGCAAGGCCAGACCTTCGACGCCATCGGCGTGGCGAGCTTTGGACCGATCCATCTCGATCCTGAAGCCGAGCTCTACGGTCGCCTGGGTCATACGCCCAAGCCCGGTTGGCCGGGGACGGACGTTCTGGCGCCCCTTCGCGACGCCTTCGACCTGCCCATCGTGCTTGAAACCGATGTAAACGCCGCAGCCCTTGGCGAAGGCGGCTATGCGGCGTCAGGGTGCAGCGACTATGCCTATATCACCGTGGGCACAGGCGTGGGCGTGGGCGTCGTCGCCGGCGGCCGACCGATCCATGGCGCTGGCCACCCGGAGGCCGGGCACATGCTGGTGCGGCAGCGGCGCGACGATCTCTTTCACGGCGTCTGTTTCGCCCACAGCGCCTGCGTCGAAGGGCTGATCAGCGGCCCTGCGCTGGAGGCTCGTTTAGGGGCGCCAGCGTCGAACCTCGGGCGCGACCATGCCTATTGGGACCTGTCGGGCGACTATCTGGCGCAACTCTGTATGGCGCTCGTCTTGACCACGGCGCCCGCGCGGATCGTGCTGGGCGGGGGCGTCGGCGCGCGACCCGAAATGCTGAACGCCGCGCGCAAGCACCTCCTGCGACATCTGAACGGCTATATCGACCGCTATCGAACCCAGGCCGACATCGACGCCCTCTTGGTCCCCGCCGTACTGGAACATTCGGGGCTGATCGGGGCGCTCGGGATGGCGCAAATCGCGGCGGCGGGAGCCTGAAGCGCGCGCCGCTCGGTCTGTGATAGACTAGCCGCATTGGAAACGCCCAATGTCGATAACCGCCTTGCGACGCCTTTTCAAATTCCTGCACAGCCTCGCCGCCGCAGGGCTGACCGGCGCCTTCGCCGCCTTGGCGGTCGTCGTGATCCTCGCGCCCTCGTCGATCGGGACGCCGGCTTACGTCCCGATCGTGACCGCCATGGCGAAGATCGCCGCCTGGGTTGTCGGTCCGTCCCTGGTGCTGACGGTGATCACCGGTCTCCTGGCGATGGTGGCCAACCCCGCCTATTACGAAGCCGGTTGGGTTTGGGCCAAGGCGGCGACCGGCCTCGCTCTTCTGGAAGGCGGCTTGCGCGTCATCGGCCCGCTGCAAGACGAGGCGAAACGCGCTGGCGCCGCGCTTGCGAGCCGCGCCGACGCCGCCGACATCACCCGCCTTCTGACCTCCGAGGAGAACACCCTGTGGCTGCTCCTCGCCGTATCGGTCGCCAACATCGCCCTTGGCGTCTGGCGACCGCGGTTTCCGAAGATACCGGTGTGAGGCTGCAAACGACCCCTCACTTCGCGGAAGCCCCCTGCGCATACCCCAGCTGCTCATTCAGCTTATCGAGCAAATCAAGCGCGGCCTCAGCCAGCACAGTGCCCGGCGGGTAAACTGCCGTCGCGCCCGCGTCGATCAGCGCTTGGACGTCGTCGGGCGGGATCACCCCGCCGACCACGACCATAATGTCGCTTCGGCCCAGCCGCGCCAGCTCCGCCTTCAGTTCCGGCGTGACGGAGAGGTGCGCGCCGGCCAGCGACGACGCGCCGATGGCGTGGACGTTCCGGGCCACCGCCATCTCGGCGGCCTCGGCCGGGGTCTGGAACAGGGGACCGACCTCGACCTCGAAGCCGAAGTCCTTGAAGCCGGTCGCCACCACCTTCTGGCCCCGGTCGTGGCCGTCCTGCCCCATCTTGGCGACCAGGATCGACGGCGCCCGTCCGTCCGCTTCCGTGAAGGCTTTAACACCGGCGCGGGCGCGGGCGATCATAGGCTGGTCGCCGCTCTCTTTGGCGAACACGCCCTCGATCAGGCGCACCGGCGCGACGTGACGTTTGAACACTTTCTCAAGCGCGCCGCTGATCTCGCCCACCGTCGCGCGGGCGCGGGCCGCGTCCACGCTGAGCGCCAAGAGGTTGCCGCCGCCGGCCGCGCCTTCAGTCAGGGCGTGAAGCGCCGCCTCAACCGCGCGCGGGTCGCGCTCTCGCCGCAGCCGTTCGAGCTTTTCGATCTGCTGACGGCGCACCGCGGAGTTGTCGACCTTCAGGACCGGGATATCGTCGAGCTGATCGGGGCGATACCGGTTGACGCCCACCACCGTCTGCCGGCCCGCGTCGATCCGGGCTTGGGTCTTGGCGGCCGCCTCTTCGATGCGGAGCTTCGGCACGCCGGCTTCAATCGCCTTGGCCATGCCGCCCAGCCGCTCCACCTCTTCGATGTGAGAGAGCGCGCGCGCCGCCAGATCGTGGGTCAACCGCTCGACATAGAAACTGCCGCCCCAGGGATCGATCACCCGGATCGCGCCCGCCTCAGTCTGCAAAAAGAGCTGAGTGTTGCGGGCGATGCGGGCCGAGAAGTCGGTCGGCAGCGCCAAGGCCTCGTCCAGCGAATTGGTGTGCAGGGACTGGGTCTGGCCCGCCGCCGCCGCCATCGCCTCCACCGCCGTGCGGGTCACATTGTTGAACACGTCCTGGGCCGCCAACGACCAGCCCGACGTCTGGCAATGGGTGCGAAGGCTTAAGCTGCGCGGGTCCTTGGGCTCGAACGTCTTCATCAGGCGCGCCCAGAGCAGGCGCGCCGCCCGCAGCTTGGCCGTCTCCATGAAATAGTTCATGCCCACGGCCCAGAAGAAGCTTAAGCGCGGCGCAAACCGGTCCACGCTCATCCCCGCCGCCACACCGGCGCGGACGTACTCGACGCCGTCGGCCAAGGTATAGGCCAGCTCCAGGTCGGCCGAGGCGCCCGCCTCCTGCATATGATAGCCGCTGATCGAGATGCTGTTGAACCTGGGCGTCTCGGCAGCGGTATAGGCGAAGATGTCGGAGACGATCCGCATCGAGGGTTCGGGGGGATAGATGTAGGTGTTGCGGACCATGAACTCCTTCAGGATGTCGTTCTGGATCGTGCCTGAGAGCTTGGTCCGCGAGACGCCCTGCTCCTCAGCCGCCACAATATAGAGCGCCAGGATCGGCAACACCGCGCCATTCATGGTCATCGACACGCTCATCCGATCCAACGGAATACCGCCGAACAGGGTCTGCATATCCAGGATCGAATCGATGGCGACGCCCGCCATGCCGACATCGCCCGCGACCCTGGGATGGTCGCTATCGTAGCCCCGGTGGGTGGCCAGATCGAACGCCACCGACAGCCCCTTTTGCCCCGCCGCCAGGTTGCGACGGTAAAACGCGTTGGACTCCTCGGCCGTCGAGAAGCCGGCGTACTGGCGGATGGTCCAGGGGTTGGTGACGTACATGGTCGGGTACGGCCCCCGCCCAAACGGCGCGAGACCCGGATAGCCGTTCAGGTGATCGAGCCCTGCGACGTCCGCCGCCGTATAGCGCGGCTTGAGCTGTACGCCCTCGGGCGTGTCCCAGGGCTGAGCTGAGCTATCCGGGGGCGCGCCCAGGGTTGAGCCGTTGTCGTAATCCAGCGTGGTAAAATCGGGAAAGGCCATGGCGATCAGACCTCGAAAGGTTCGGCGGCGCGCCAGGCCTTGAACGGCGTAAACGTCTCAAGCGGCGGGGCGTACTCTTGCGGGTAAGGCTTGGCGAAAGGGGCGGGATCGACCGTCTCGACCTCCACCGCGCTCGCGTCGGCGTTCAAATACTTCGTCACCCCGATCAGGGGCGGCTTGCCGGCGGCGATCTCGGCGGCGAGGCGCTCGCGGGCGTCTGCGACCTCGGCGGCGAGGCGTCCCGAGGCCAAGGCCGCCAGCGCTCCGCCCTCCCCTTCGATGGCCTGGAACTGCGTCCACGCGGCGCGGGCGATCTGGTCGGTCAGGCGATCCAGGAACCAGCTGCCGGCCGCAGGATCGGCGACGCGACCGAGTTCGCTCTCCTCCATCAGGACGAGCTGGATATTGCGAGCCTGGCGGCGCGCCAGGGCTGAAGGGTGTCCCAGCGGCTGGGTGAAGGCGTCGAGCTGGATCGCGTCGGCCCCACCGAGCGCCGCCCCGAAGCCGGCCGAGGCTAGGCGCAGCAGGTTCACCCACGGGTCGAGCTTGGCGAGCATCCGGCGCGAGTTCCGCGCCTCGATCCGGGGCGCAAGATCGACGTCGCAGGCCTTCGCCAGCCGGGTCATAAGATGGCGCGCCGCTCGGAACTTGGCGAGGGTTAGGAAGTAGTCTGCGTCGGCGGCGAGGCTTAGGGCCACGCCCTGAAACGCGGCGGCCAGGGACAGGCCAGCGCCCGCTAAAGCCTTGGTGTAGGCCAGGGCCGCGGCCAGGGCGAACCCCACCTCCTGCGCTTGCGTGCCCCCAGCTTCGTGGACGACGACGCCCGACGCCAGATAGAGCGTCGCCTTGGGATAGGTTTGCGCCAGGTCCGCCATCTGGGCCGCAGCGGCGTCGGGCTCGAACGGCGCGGCGCCCATCTCAGCAAACACGCTTAAGGGATCGAGGTTGAAGGCCAGCGGCGCGGCCGGCGCCCCCTTGGCGAGCGCGCCGAGCCACGCCGCCGCTGGGCCGCCCATCAGGCCGGCGTCCAGCGCGACGGGCGCCAGGTCCAGCAGCACGCCATCGAGCACCCGCGCAAGGTCGTCTTGGCTCGCGACCGCCACACCCTGCGCCCCGCTGGGATCGAGCGCCAAACGCACCGAAGCCGCGCCGCCGGTGAGATCGGCCAGGGCGTCAGTGTTGGCCCGGGCCGGATCGGGATGGTCGATCAGGGTGCGCAGGTCCCACGGACGGGCGGGGTCGGCGCTTGCGGCGCGGCGCAGCGTCCGGCTCGGGGTAGAATCCTCCGCGGTATAGAGCGGCTGGACGATCAGGCCGTCGGCGGTGCGCGAGGTCAGCGCGGCGTCGAAGTCGGCGCCCCCCAGCGTCTTTTCGACCAAGGCCAGCCAGTCCGCCCGCTGAGCCGGCGGAAAATCGGTGACGAGGGATATCGGCGCGTCGTCGGCCATGGCCCTATCGCGGCGCTAGGCGGATGGCGCCGTCGAGCCGGATGGCGGCGGCGTTCAGATAGACGTTCTCCAAGATATCGATGGCGGTGCGCGCGTAGTCGGCCGGCGTGCCGAGCCGCTTGGGGAAGGGAATGCCCGCCGCCAAACTGTCCTGGACGTTCTGCGGCATCCCGGCCATCATCGGTGTCTGGAAGATGCCGGGCAGGATGGTGTTGACCCGCACCCCTTCGGACGCCAGGTCCCGCGCCATCGGCAAGGCCATGGCCAGCACGCCCCCCTTCGAGGCCGAGTACGCAGCTTGACCGATCTGGCCGTCCTCCGCCGCGACCGAGGCCGTAGAGATAATGGCGCCCCGCTCCCCATCTTCGAGGGGGTCCAGCGTCAGCATCCCCGCCGCCGCGAGCGAGGCGCAGCGGAAGCTGCCGACGAGGTTGATCAGGATGGTTCGCTCGAACGTCGCCGTGGAGAAGGAGGTGATCTCGCCCGTGTCCTTCTTGCGGCCTGCGGTCTTGGCGGCGGTGACGATGCCGGCGCAGTTGATCAGGATCCGCTCCTGGCCATGCGCGGCGCGGGCCTTCTCGAAGCCCGAGATCACATCGGCGTCCGAGGTCACATCCACCTTGCAGAACAGGCCGCCGATCTCAGCCGCCACGACCTCGCCCCGCTCCGAATTCATGTCGAACAGCGCGACCTTGACGCCCAGCGCCGCCAAAGCCCGGGCCGTGCCTTCGCCAAGGCCCGACGCGCCGCCGGTGACGACGGCGGAGAGGGATGAGTCCAGTTTCATGGTTGGCGTATCCTTAGGAAGGGCGTTCAGCTTAGGGCGATCGTCAAATGGCGGCCTACAGCTTTCGCCGCCCGTTGTAAGGTGGACAGCGTGACAGACGGGTTCGTCGGATCGAGAAGGCGATCGAGCTGGGCGCGGGTCGTGTGCATCCGCGCCGCCATCGCCACCTTGCTGAGGCCCTCCGCCTTCATCGCCGCGCTGATCTGTTCGGCGATCAACTCCTTGACGGCTCGACCCTCGACGTCCTCACGGATGCCCTGTTCGTCCAGGAACTCCGCGAAACTGGCGCCGATGCGCCCTTTTTCCATGTCCATCACTCCACCTCCTTCAGTCGCTTTCGCGCCAAGTCCAAATCGGCTTTGGGCGTGGCCTGTGTTTTCTTGATGAAACCGTGCAACAGCACCATGGAGCCATCGGCGATACCGAACAGAACACGCCCGATCCGGCCGTCGCTCAGGTTGCTGCGAATCTCGAACAATCCGCCCCCCATGCTGCGGCAAGACGGCATACCAATCGGCCAGCCAAACTCGGCTTTGGCGATGTCCTTTCCTATCGTTCGCCGATCATCGTCACCCAGCTCGAGCAACCATTCGCGCAAAGGAACTCGCCCGTTCGATGCCTCGTAAAATCGAGCAGGTAACCGCTTGCGATCCTCAGGCATTAAAAAATGTATCAAAAATGATACAATACGTCAAGCCTCGCCCCTTGGGTCCCTTCGAATCTAGGTGCAGAATGACGGGGAATAGAAAGCTTCTCACGCAAACTCCACCAGCACCTCGTCCGCGGCGACCGTATCCCCCGCCTTGGGACCGACGGTTTTGACGACGCCGTCGCGCTCGGCGCGGATGATGTTCTGCATCTTCATGGCCTCGATCACCGCCACGGTTTCGCCGGCCTTCACCGCCTGACCTGTGACCACGTCCAGGCTGACCACCAGGCCCGGCATGGGCGAGGCGATCAGGCGCGACGTGTCGGGCGGGGCGCGTTTGGGGAGGCGATCGTGCAACTCGGCGGAGAGGGGCGTGAGGACCAGCACGCGGGCCTTGGCGGCGCGATGGCGGATCACGAACCCTTCCGGCGCCGGGCGCGCCTCGACCGTGAACGGCGCGCCGTCGAGCACGCCGCTGAAGAGTGCGCGGCCAGGCCGCCACTCGACCGCGGTGAGGCTTAAGCTGCGATCCTCGTCTAGCAGGTCTACGCCCAAGGCGTCGCCGAGGTCGTTCAAGCGCACGCGGCGCTGCGCCTCGGCGATGACGACCACCCAGTCGCTGCGCACCGGCGAGGTGAAGCTTTCGGTCCCGCCGCGGCGGGCCTTGTTGCGGCGCGCGCGGGCGGTCAAGAGCCGCTGCATCCAGGCCGCGGCGGCGGTCATGACATCGCGCTGAAAGCCGGTCGGCTCAGCGCCGTGAAAGCCGCCCTCGAACTCGTCGGCGATATAGCGGGTAGAGAGCGCGCCGCTGCGGAACCGCGCCTGATCCATCACCGCCGAGAGGAAGGGGATGTTGTGACCGACGCCCTCGATCAGGAAGCTGTCCAACGCCTGGCCCATGGCGTCGATGGCGCCGATCCGGGTGGGCGCATAGGCGCAGAGCTTGGCGATCATGGGATCGTAGTAGACGCTGATCTCGTCGCCCTCGCGCACGCCGGCGTCGTTACGGATGAGGGCGTCGCCCCGCGGTCCTTCAGGCGGTGGACTGTAGCGCACCAGACGGCCGATCGAGGGCAGGAAGTTGCGGTAAGGGTCCTCGGCGTAGATGCGGCTCTCCACCGCCCAGCCCTTGATGCTCAAGTCTTTCTGCTCGAACGCGAGCGGCTCGCCCGCGGCGACGCGGATCATTTGTTCGACCAGATCGAGACCCGTAATCAGCTCGGTCACCGGGTGTTCGACCTGGAGCCGTGTATTCATCTCCAGGAAGTAGAAGCTCCTGTCCTGACCGGCCACGAACTCGACCGTGCCGGCGGAATCGTAATTCACCGCCTTGGCGAGCGCCACGGCCTGGGCGCCCATGGCGGCGCGGGTCGCTTCGTCCAGCAGCGGACTTGGCGCCTCTTCGATCACCTTCTGGTTTCGGCGCTGGATCGAGCATTCGCGCTCAAACAAGTGAACCACGTGGCCGTGCTTGTCGCCCAGCACCTGGATTTCGATATGGCGCGGCGAGGTGATGAACTTCTCGATGAAGATGCGGTCGTCGCCG
>Ga0116231_10013617_pt1 | contig 11318 bp, 2 predicted proteins | sample S1TSphgellanicum_2_FD_89695 | JGI IMG/M metagenome (GOLD analysis project Ga0116231, IMG submission 89695) | Host-associated microbial communities from peat moss isolated from Minnesota, USA - S1T2_Fd - Sphagnum magellanicum MG | ecosystem: Host-associated > Plants > Peat moss > Unclassified...
CTAGTTAAATTTTTTTTGTTGATGGTGAATCAAAAACTACGAATTCCATTCAACATATGGTGAAATAATATTAAATAATTATGAGATTTGAAACATGTTTAATGTGCAAGCTTGTAAATGTCATATGAAGTGAAAATTGGGATGCATACTCATTATGCCAACATGTGGAATCCATGATTATGACATTTTGCGACTATGTTTTCACCCTAGTCATATAGTCATAAAAGACATGGCTTTTATGACTATTAAACTTTTCTACCAAAAAATGACTACATTATTAAATTATTGACTATAGTCATGAATTTTAGTATGTGTGTGATTACAACTAGCTACTATAGTCACCTTGATTTTGAATTTAAAATGTTATTTATGTATGTAATGAATATGTACATTATTAACTATTAAAATATTAGTGCTTTAAACTTTTAAAGACCTTTTTCCATTATAAGCAAACTCAGTTTATGATTAAAATATTTTGCTAACACTCATTACTTTAAAAAAAAGGTATATGTATGTAGGTTAGCTTATGTATTAATTTGTGAATTAAATATAAAACGTAAGGTAATAAATAAGTTATATAAAAATAACAATGTTGTGTAGGTAAATAGGTAACTTAAAAGTGTACCTACTTGTTTATAACCCAGTATGTAAGTAAATAACTTACTTACATTTAAGTAACAATCTAATTAACTACTTATCTATCTTAATTTTATTCCTTTATATATTACGTTTAATTACTTATGATTGTTTAAAATTAATTTCATGATTTCATTTAATATTTTACTGAAATTTAATTTAAAATACTAATATATTATATGATCAAAATATATTAATATTTACAATATTCCTATTCAAAATATTTTGTTCATAGTTGACATTTCATGTTTTAAAATCATCATATTTAAACATCACAATGAAATCATTATTTAAAGTGTTATTTAAAACATGTAGTGATTAGGTTTTTAAATTATTTGTAGTCCTTATTATCTCTAATCATAAATTACATCAATTAAATTTTACATTAAAAAAATCATGTAATTATTTTAAAATAGTCTTAATTTAAAATTTATTGGTTGAATAATATAGTTAGTTTTTATGACACCACATAATATTTAATATTCAATATTTAAATTATTTTTTATCTGCATTTTTCTCATATAAATTAATTTATAATTAATCAACATCTTCCATTGTTATGAAACCAAATGAACCATAAGAAATTTCCAAATAAATAAGTGAGAATGGAAAATTTAATTTTTAATATTTAAAATTCTATTAATCATTAATATAAATTATTTGGAATACTATTAAAGTTTTACGTCAATATTTTTCATTATCAACTATCATAATATTTGTAATTATGTAACTTAAGTACTATTTAAATGTTAAAAACTGTTCAAGATATTTTTATTTAAATGAAATAGAATTTGCATTACAAAATTCATCAACACTAAATTTTGATATTATGTATATAATTAAAATAGAACTTTATAACATATTTTATTATAATTTTGGATTATATAGTTAATTATAGTAAATTAATTAATAATTAATATTTTTATACTATTTTGTATTATTAATTAACATATTATTTATAATAATATAAATCTACCTAGTTTTTAATATTAAAATTTTAAATGTAAAATATTTTAAAATAAGTTTATACAAGTTTATTTATTACGTCTATGAATGATATATTTTATTGTTAGTTTAGGTATAGATATAATTAATTTTCAATTCAAATAAAACTTTATTTCAATAAATTTCTATTTTAGTTATGGAAAATAAGTCAGATTTTTTTTTATACATTTATTTAATAAAATGCTAAAAGATGTTTGAAAGAAAAAATAAAATCACAATCTAATATTTTTTAACATAAAAAATATAATAAATAGTATATCATATATCATATTTATATTAGACATAAAATACGTACCATATAAAATTATGTATACAAATTCCATATATTGTTTGGAACTAAATAATATTTTATTGTGGGTTTCATTTCATAAAAATGTAAAACATAATATTCATCCATGAAAATAAATTGTTTTTGATCCAATATTTTTTTCATATAGGATCATTGATATATAATATAAAAGTTTTTTATAATTTATAATAAAAATTTCATTCCTTTAAATATTCGTATATTAAATTAATTTATGTTTTATAATTATATAATCAAACTCAGATTATAATATAAAAATTAACATGTATGTATTTCCTAAATACACTATGTAACATTGAATGGTTTGTAAAATAACATTATTTTATGTTGAAACATCATATTTTATAAACTATTCGTATGAAATTTCATAATTAAAATGTATTATGTAATTACAAAATTCATATGTTTAAAATTTTCTTTCATTTGGACTAAGTATGAGAAAAATAATGATGGTTAAATAAAAAAAATGTATTCAAGACATCGTTATTGAAATGTATTGAAATGCAAGATTTACATGAAATTTTCGTCAATTCAAGTACTTTTTAAATAATATGAATAATTATTTTTTTGGAGATTTTGGAAATCCCTAAAAAATGAAGTTTAAATTGTTTCATTTGGACATAATATGAGAAAGATATTACTAATTAAAGTTGGCTTTAAGAAATTGTTTTGTTGCATGCAAATAAAAAGTTTAACCCATATATTTTGCCTTTGAGCTTCATCTCACAAGCTATATAAAGAACATGTATTTGTCTGACCTATCATTTTGAAATGCATATTTGAATTTGAAATCGGTGAAAACATGGTTGACCCATTAAATGGAAATTGCAAAATAAATGAAATTGGTTTTTTAGCTATTCATTACATTTGCATTTTTCCTTTCATACCTATTTGCCTACGTACACAAACAAGTAAGTGCTAATTTCCTACCTACCTAGGTAGGTAAGGTCGAATCTTTTTTAAATTTCTAATTTAAAAAAATAAATATATAATAAATCGAATTAAATAATTAAATAATTCAAAATTTCTTAATTATCTTTATTTTATAATTATATAATAGTATCCTAAAAATATAAATATGTTATAAGATTATTATATATATGTAACTTTGTAGTTGTAAAAGACATGAGCCATTACAACTTCAACCAACAACTCTGGCATTTGCAACTATGACCAAAAATATGATAATGGCCTTTACAATGATTAGGTATGCATTATTGTCATGGTAATCATAAATGTCATTTGGTAAATTGATTCATGATATGCACGAGGTGAATCTAGAGACGTAAATAATTGTCTAACATGTTATGCACACATTGATGATGTTTCCATACAAATGGAGTCCACCTAAAGAATGTTACCAAAGGAAGCCATAAATTGTTTATAATTGGTGCATATAAAATTTGGTTAATTCATATCAATTGTTGGAAATGATCTTCTTTGAACTTGTTGATTTGATAGAATGAAGTTTTATCACGGAAACATGATACATCATGTGTGATTATCTTTGAAAAATGAGTATTAGGCTTCTCATTGAACACAATTAAAATTTCATTTGAGTTTTGATGCACTTGCATTGATATTGTGATTTTCCTTGTGTAGATGTTAAGGACATAAGTAATAATATACATCCCATCATTTCATCTCCTCAAACTATTTCCTTGTCAATATTTTGAAATGTTGGAAATTCCATGTGTCCATGTCAAGATACAAAATGCTTTGATAAAAGGTTTTAAACATCAAATAATAAATATTTATTTAAAATAATTTCTTTTGATGCAAGTGAAAGCCATCCATTGTTTTTGTCTTTTTTCATTGTTTTGGTGTGAAAGTTTTTGCAAAGTATAAAAAATCTGGTTGCAAGTAAGATATTTTGTACATACTTATTACCTTGTTTTTTATTTGATAACACAAAAAAAACAATCTTTTAAACTTTAAACTTTTTTATAACACTTCAAAAAAAAAACACTTTTAGTTTTTTTCATGAACATTTTAAACCTCCTTTTAAGTTTTCAAAGCAATTAATTGTGTCACATGATTTGGACTTGAAAAAGTACTGTAGAAAATCCCCAATAATTATGTTAGTTTTCAAAAGTTGAGAATAATTTTAATTATGAAAAAAAATTCCATCAACCAAAAAAATTATATTAAAATGTTCACCACATCAATATTGAAATGCTTTAAAAAAAATCAAATAACATGTTTTGCAAAAACATTTCATCTATTTTCAAATATTAAAATTTTATTTTTCAAAGTGCCACAAACTTTAAGTCCAATTCAAATACTTGCAAATAATTTAAACTAACATGTTTATAATGATTTAACTTTTGAAGTTCATATAAACAAAAGTTAAAAAATAATGTACCAAAAGTAATATTATTATTTTTAAAAAATCGTCTACTTGTTAATCTTTTTATTTAAAGATCTCAATATTTTATATGTTTAATACACTGCTTTTTGTGTATATTTTACCATTTTTTCACCTATTTGATTAAATTTATATTCAAAACCAAAAAACTTCCTGAACTTTCCCAACTTTTTTTTTTTCCTCCTCAAAAACTAAATTTCACCAGGGTTTATTTTCACCATCACAGTTCAATCGTCGATCGTTGTGCCAGGATCAAAATTGCCAACAACTGAAATCCTTTCGATGGCTGACGGTCACAGGGCTTATAAACTATCGTGACAGCGGTTGACCGTCGTGGATAAAAAAGCTTTACTTAGTTTAGCTGCTAAGCCTAATATCATCATCCATCCGTCCTGTGATGGTCGGTGCTCTTGTCGACTATTTAGCGAATGTTTTCGTTTTGCAAGCTAATTAGATTTCTTGTCTAGTGAATACAAATGAAATCACTGATCTCTGCCGCCGGTCCAGATTTGAGAATGATCGCCTGTAAACGAACGTTCACCATGCACGTCTACAACAGGGATTATGAGTCTCACATATTAATTAAGCAACAAAAGGGGCGATCTGACTCTACCGCCAATTGCGTGCAAAAAATTGACTGATTGGTTGGCTTTTGGCATCACACAAAGACACCAAGTGTACCTCAAATTCAACGTCGAATATTTGTACTTTACTGAGTTGAGTACCTTCAGTTATTTTATTTTGGATTCCCAGCTTTTCTTCCGTTCGTACTTCACCTTTCAATGGACACAAAAGACTCCTAATATTCCTTCTGCTTCAGGAATTTCTAGTTTGCCTTTTCGACTTTGCAAACTATCTATTTTTCCGGGCATCTATTCGTCTGTTGCTGATTTTTGCAGGCTAAAGATTCGTGCGCCCTCCCCAGTTGAGATCGTACTCGGCCTAGTACTTCTCTATAGGATTGTCGATATGCAACTCTGAGAAGCTCCTTAAATATGCCGTAACTAGTCATGCTTACCTGCTTGGATAGTGCTAGACAGCAGAAAAGAATCATGGTCCACCTAGATTCTTCAGCTGGTTGCAGGTGCATCGCCGTGCAATACTTTAATTTAGTTCAACTGATTCTCTTTCTGGAGTTGACCAACAAGTTGCAAGTAGCTACAATTCGTGAATCCTGAGCTACTTGAAGGCTGTCCTCAGGTGTACTACGAGATTCATGCAAACTCAGCTGATTGATTCCGAAATGATGAAAGGGTTGTGGAAAGAAAAACTTACATTTTTGAGGTGCTATATCCATATCGGATATCCGTGTTATCGCTCTTTCCGTAGCAGTTTCGGTGCTCTCTTTGTAGAATGTCTTTCTCTGCTACTTCTTTTTTTGTGAACACACATGAAATCACTCCTCGCCACCGGCCACAGATTTGAGAATTTGATCCCCTGTAACCAGACTCTCGCCATTTATCTGCAATGGGGATGAATGTAGCCTAGGGTGAACCAGCACCCAGTGCTCATAGTTGTACCATGGTAAAAACCCCCAAATACATCAATTGCTTCTAAAAATCATAAATATCCCTTGCTTAGACTAAATCAGAGTCTCTAAGTCCAAATCTAGCATTTCTTGGGTTTAATTTGGCCAATAAGAGGCCTCACTCAAGAAGGTGAAGGTACCAGTGTGGGTGCATGTAGCTATACCAGCACAACCAAAAAAGCGCTGTTCCGGGATCGCCAGCTGCTTGCAAAACGCTGTTTGTTGACTTTTGGCATCACTGAAGACAGTATCACCTTGTATCGAATGCTGAAGTTTACCTCAAATTCAACGTCGAATCTTTCTAGCTTACTGAGTCAGCCTCATCTTATCTTGGATGCCCTATTCTTCCGGACGTTTTGCACGTGGTCTTTGTATGGACGCAAGTCTCAACGCTTGCGAATATTCTTTTCACAAGTTCGGTTGCTCGTTTGGGTCTGGTCTTTAAGTACAATAACAAATCCACATTTCTTGAACAAGTTGGTTGGGAGCGGTGTCTTGTTGTTTTCAAGGGGACTCTGAAATTTGGTTATTTCTAGCGACTGGAAAGGAGACTGGACCCCTGGCAGTCTGTGCAGGGCATCGACTTCGAACCTAGGCACAGACATCTGCACGATCAGTCTTCTCTCTGTTTTCTTCCTCCTTTTTTTTTTTGAGTTTTTCCGTTTTTCGTTTCTCTTGCTACGTTGGGCAATGTTTGACATTAGCCTCCTCCGTCCATTGCCAGGAAGTGATGAAGTCCGTGGGTATGTTGTGTAACATATTATGGTGGGTGGGTCAATACCATAAATGTTAATTTTGTTGAAACTCCCTGAACATGCCAATGACTGTTGTTTGCTGTTGCTGAAACCTTTCCACAATTTTGTTCTCTCTTTCTTTAGGAATATTGAGGAATTCTCCTTTTCATCATGCTTGCTGATTAGTTGCGGTTGTGTTATATATCTGAAATAACCTTTTCGGGGATCACCCTTCATGAATTCACTCAAGCTAACTTGAATTGTAAGGATTTGAGAAATTCTCAGTACAGTTGAACCCCACCAGTGTCATCAGTGTTGAAAGTACATTGGCTTAGCTGGATACCGAAACATGGCGGAGATCTTTCGGGATTTTGCAAAAATTACTAACCAGCTTATCGTGGGGAAGCACCCAGGGACCGTCGGCGACATTGACACCCTCTATGTCAATCATGGTGTAAGAGCAATTGAGAACTTGCAGGAGAGCTGGGAAGACCAGAGTTACATCGCCAAAATAACGGAGAGATGTGAACTGAAGCGCATTTGGTACCAGCGCGTACCGGTAGGTTTTCTCAATAACAGGCTCCAGCACTTCCAAATTACACAAATGAATCATGTGAAAAAGTTATACTACTTGAAAGAAATATATTCCAGAGTAATGAACTACCAATCATCAGTAGTATAAATACATAATATTAGCATAGCTAATCACCTACCTTAACCAAAAACTACAGCTATTAATACAGAGTCACACTACTATTAACATGTAGGAGTTCTGCCTTTCTTAATTTACAGTCACTGCTGATGCTCCCGCTAGTAGTTTATGGTCACCGGCTCTTGACTTCACGTGATTGTAGTTTTCACAGTGCTAACAGAGGCAAACTATTATATTTTAACTTACAGTAATTATTTAATTTACTATACATGTGTGGCGTGTAATTAAAAATATTCTACATCATGTATGATGGAGATGTATAGCGGCTATGATTGGAATGCAGCTATTGGATTTGATGACAAATTTTAGTGGCTTTTGGTAACTGAGCTTGTGGATATTGGATGTCAGATACGTGATCAAAGGCCCATATCTGTGCGTGCTCACCTGCCTGTGGCAGTAGGAATCCTCGATAAGGCCATAAGCAAAAAACTAAACGAACCCGGCCAAACAGTGTATTTACATTGCAATGAAGGTCTCGGTCGGTCACCCTCAGTTGCCGCTGCGTATCTCTACTGGTTTACAGACAGGAATGTGAGTTTCAGATTTAGCACCTGCATATATGCTCCTTGCAAATGTCTGTCTTCCGCTGATCTCTTTATCGTGGAGCTACAATTACTGATTCTGTCACCGATGTTCTTGTATGTCATCTAGTTGTGAGACATGCATACATGTGCATGCTTCCCCCTTGCTTCCTCAGGGCAGAGAGTGTATATCATATAAGTTTGAAATGTCAGCCAATTTTTATGAATAACTTGTAAGTTGTGGTACATATATCAAAGTACTCTAGTTCATAGGTTTGCAACCGAAGAAGAACCAAAAAGAAGATGTTCCTTACTCCTCGTGGGATTGTAATTGCATGTTTGATCATCTAATAAAACGTTTCTGCAATTCCAGTTGGACGGAGCGTGCAATCTTCTCAAAGAAAAGAGAACCCACTCTACCCCGTACAGGGATGCTATTCTTGGAGCTACTTATGATATTCTTGAACGTAACAACGGGCCACATAACTTTGAGGAATCACCTGCGGAAACCTTTAGTAAGATTTCATCTGAAGAGAAAGATGAAATTAAAGATTATGTGAGGACTAAGCTACCAGCAGTTCTTGACGCCTAGCCGTAGGCTCCATATTTGCACTCTGCTACGAAACAATTTCAGGTGCACATTTGCAGCACTTTGTCAAGAAACGTAACACCCCAGGGCCTGGATGGAGTTGGTGGACGTCCAATGTGTGGGGTGCAGTGTTGATAGTTCGTGAATCGTGACTGCCAAAGCGACATGCAATTGACCTTGCATTACCTAATAGCGTTCAATGGCATATAAGAGTGACCATAGATACTCTTTGTGTTGCTTTCTATTCGTTGGTTTCTGTCGTTCTTAACGAAGAGCGCTCAATGGTTTAAAAGAGTGACCATAGATGCGCTTTGTGTTGCTTTCTATTCGTTGGTTTCTGTTCTTGTTAAGTGGTTTCGGATGAATGTGAAATAACACACATTGTGAAGCTATTATCTATAGAATCTTGGTGCTCCTAACCATCATGGTACAAAAGGGGAACAGTGCAGTCTCTAAGTTATTGGAGTTTGGTTAATTAGGTGGTCATCTTCTCTAGTCCATTGCTGGCCCGGTCCATTGCCAGTTGTTTCAATTGCAGTGGCCCATTCTTTCAATGGTGTGCTCATGGGTGTTGTTTCATCCTTGTTGGCTGATGGGTTCTTTTGTCCAGTTTTGCAAATATTTAGCTTGAGCTGCCATCATTCATAAAACAATTTAGCTAAATTTTGATTAAAAATGAAATATTATGAGAGTTAAAACATTAAATAAGCATCCTTTTATATTGTTGGCTACCTTATATGGGAAACAACGTTTTTTTTCCAGCAAATTTCCATCAATGGGCAACCCAACTTACACAACTTGGATTTTCTTAGGAAAAATGGGCCAAAGTCACCATAGTAATTCAAGGATTTTTTTTGTGGAAATCACTAGATTTAGACTTGAAAGGTTTGTAGCATGTTGCCAAAAAATATTATGGTTCCAAAAAATTCTACTTTCCTTCATGAAATGTAGCCAAATTTAGTTAAATCCTCTTGTGCAGTCCACCTACCTCACCAAAATGAAAAATAAAGTTCCTTGATGGGAACTAGATGTAAAAACTGACAATTTTTTTAATTAAAAGTTTAAATATTTGGAAATATTAAGAAAACTTTTAAAGACAAGTAATTTGAATTTCATTCTGGAAGAAAAATTCACAAATTGACAAAATTTCAGAAAAAAACACTTTTGTGCTAGCTCTATGGCTACTTTAACAAGCTTCAAATGATTGAACACCTCTAACAATAGACAACCCACAGTGTTAACTTGTCATACTTTCCAACAATTTGAATGGCACTTACATATACTGTACCGTAATAGTACCTTGCCAGCTTTAAAATATGTTGGTCAAATATTTAATTAATTTTTGAAATTTTCATTCTGAAAATATTTGAATAGTATTCATCAATATTTTCATTCAATTTTTTTTGTTATTTATGTTTTAAAATTTTAAAAATATCTAAAATAATAAAATTAGTGTCAAAGGTGCCAAGGGTGTAGTAGGATAATACTAGACCCAAAAAAATTCAAAAAGAAGTCACCATAGCTTGCTTTTACCTTGAAGCATGCTAAAAAAATTTCATCACACAATTCTTGTATTTAAGTACTTATTAACATACAATTTATCCTAAGTAACATCAAGGTACATGTTCAATATTTCCTGGTACTTCAAAGGGAAGTTACAAAAAACTCAGGACTGGATCGTTTGCCTCAATGCTGGCATTGGAATTCCCTGAAAAATTCAAGAGGAGTCCATGGCCCTAGTACCCTAACTAAATTCACAGAAAATTTAGGACACCATCCTTTGCCTCATTGCTACCACTAGAATTACACAAAAACAAAGACACAATCCTTTGTCTCAATGCTCTGACTGGGACTACAGGAAAAACCCAAGACCTGGAAGTCCATGGAGTGAGAACTCTAACTAGAAGCACAAAAAGATCAAGACACAAATCCTTTGCCTTAGTTCTCTAACTAGAATTACAAAATGTTCAGGACATGCGTCCATTTGTCTGTACTGGGAAAAAGGAACTGTAACAAATTGCCCTAAGTTGTAGGACTTAAATTGAATTGAAGTAAAAACTAGAGGCAAAATTCCTAACCTCATAACTTCATCAAATTGATCTGGGGTCAAAGAGTGAGTTTATACAAGGCATGATCCTGGAAACACCATAGTGAGTCTGGAAACAAGTTCAACTCTAATCTTCAACAGGAATTCATGTATAAAAAAACAACAAAACATATGTCTTGAGTAGACAAGTTAATAGTCAAGAGATGTCAGAAATCAAAAGTTGGCAAAGGCAAATTTATGACTTTATCATAATTTCTAAGCATCTTGAAGTTAATGTGTATTAAAAAGGATATTGTGAATGTCATAATTTATAAAAGAATTTTTTTGGGGGGCTGAAAATAGGGAGAAGATAGTTCCTTTTTAATCAAATACATGACAAGGTGAATTATAATATTACAAAGTTAGTTGTGAATATTAAATATTTATCTTGAAGGTTGAGGCTATTCTAAAATGTTGAAATCACATGACTTCTTGAAAAGGGCTATGAGATTACAAAACAATGACCCATTGGAGAAAACATCATCCCCCACCTCCATCCATCTTCTGCACTTTGTCATCAATGCTAAGAATCCCCTTGCACATGTATTTAATTAATTTTCAACTTTGATAGAGTATGAACATTAACTATAACTAGTGGTACCCGTGACCTTTGGACACCCGTGGTTACGTCACTCCAACCACCTCGAACGCATAGTAGTCCCGACCGACATTGTGCGAGTATTAGAACCAGCCGTTTGTACACTCAGGTTATCAATCCAAGTATTTACTCCCTTACCCAACGTGAGAAAACCCAAAACCCCAGTTCTGACATTTTGAACCTTGGTTCTCAAAAGTTTTGAAAATTTTCGAAAACACGCTCTTTTATATAACC
>Ga0116231_10013619_pt1 | contig 11317 bp, 10 predicted proteins | sample S1TSphgellanicum_2_FD_89695 | JGI IMG/M metagenome (GOLD analysis project Ga0116231, IMG submission 89695) | Host-associated microbial communities from peat moss isolated from Minnesota, USA - S1T2_Fd - Sphagnum magellanicum MG | ecosystem: Host-associated > Plants > Peat moss > Unclassified...
ATCTAGGTTTGACAATCATCTCAAGTTGTACATGCATGTGTTACTCTTTGTTTTGTGCTCTCTTGGGAAGGTAAGCTCTTGAAAGTTGTGAGATGGTTGTTGTAGGTGGTGGTCCAAGGACACGGTGGCAGTGGTGACAGGAGCAAACAAAGGTATAGGCTTCGAAATTGTACGCCAATTGGCCAAGGAGGGAATTAATGTTGTGCTTACAGCTCGTGATGCAACTCGTGGAGTGGAGGCCATTGAATCTTTGAAAAAACAAGGGTTTCAAAACGTGAATTTCCATACTTTGGATGTTAGTAGCCAGGAGTCCATCGATGCACTTGCAGAATGGTTGCACACGACTTATGGGGGCATTGACATTCTTGTGAGCACATTTTAAAAACATTAACAAACTTTCAAACATTTCTTTTTCTTTTTCCATCTATACTAAGTTAAACATTTTTGACATTTAACAAAATTAAATTAATGAACTTTGGTTGTGAAAAGTGAAACACATGTAAGTTGGAGTAGGCAACTAAATATAAATTAATCGATGGATTATTGATGTTTTATTTGCTACTCCAGATCAATAATGCAGGCATTGTGGATGACCCAAATGAAGTGAACTTGGACATTGCAAAATCCGTATTGGCTACAAATTATTTTGGTGTGAAGAATGTCACAAAAGCTCTATTTCCTCTCTTGCGTGATGATACACCTGGTGGTGCTCGAGTTATTGTCGTGGCATCCAGGACCGGCCAACTCAAGGTAACTTGCATGGGTTATGTTCATGTTTCACGACAAATTCAAGAATAAGTCATTAGTTTATTTATTTTTGCACTTGAATGAAATCTTAAATAACTTTATTCGAAGTGAATGCATATGTAAGGAAGTGAATGCATAAGTGAATGCATATGTAAGGAGTATTCATTTTTTAAGATTTGGAGATGATGCCATATTGACATGGATAGTTGAAACATTGTGATTGCATGCACCACTAGAGTTTGAAAGAATTACAATTAATTTGAATTACACATATGTGCCATTCAAATCCAAACCAATGAAGAAGAGAAGTTGTGAATTCCAAAAAGTCGTAAAGTGATGATACATCAATTCTTTGATTCATAATTTTAAATATATAGTTGAATCCTTTCCCCTTCCTTTGCATTTGGCAATGTGCATTTTCTAATTGTGTTTCACATTTACTACTATGTGTTGTGCGAAACTTTAGGGCCTACCAAACAAGGACTATGTTACAACTCTCACTGATAGGGAGCACATTATCGAAGATTTTGTTGACAATTTTGTGAATAAGTATTTGGAGGATGTTGCCAATGGGAATCACAACAAAGGTGATTGGCCGAATTGGACTAAAGAGGGGTGGCCAACACCATTCGAGACCTATGCAGTTTCCAAAATTGCAGTCATTGCTTATGTGAGTGCCTTACATAACACTCTTGTTGCTCAACATGAAGGGGAGAAAAAAATCAATGTCTTCAGCAGTTGCCCAGGTTATGTCCTCACAGATATGTCACCAAATGGAATTAAAACAGTTGAAGAAGGTGCTGACACACCAGTGTGGTTAGCACTCCATGCTCCGAAAGAAGGTTTGGGAAAATTGTACGGTGAAAAAACAATACTTGATTTTTAAATGTCACTTCTTTTTCTAGAATGTTTTGTTTAAAACCATGTTCATCCCCTTGTAATTCCCACTACAACCCCATTTAAAAGTTGCCAAGTATATTGGAAAGTGGGTCAAATCTTATGTAGAAATAATGTTGTAAATAAAAGACACTAAAAGGGTAATATAATTGGATTTCATATATCTCGTCGCTAGAAGAATATTGTGAATGAAAGAAAATAACGAGAGTATATTCCCACATATTCCATATATGTAGCTTTGTTCTAAAGTGAATTTTAATTATGTTTTTGTTAATAAATAATGGATGTTTTTAAAATTACTATATTTGTCATTTTTTAATGGGTTTTTTGATGTCTATTGTGGCTAAATGAAAGTGGATGTATAATCTCCATAATTTTTTTGAAGATTGCAAAATTTGACACCTTATGTTAGAAACAATATTAATATTGGGAAACAAACCAATAAACTTCATCTTTTTCCACCATATAAAATCCCATGTTGAACCCATGCGTGTTTGGTGGTAACACCTTTATCCCATATTGTATTTCCCCAAGAATTATGAAAATGCATGAAATACATACAATGGGAAGAACAAATTACTCTATGAGGTTGGCCAAGGCTACATATGTTAAATTCATATGGGATTGTATATTAAGGTTGGATGATTAAACAAGGCATCTCCATTAATTTGAAATTTGGATGATATCAAATATTGAAAAATAAGGATGGAATTCACATTTGGATGAAAATGTTAAATTTGATAAAAACTATTGAGATGTATCAAAATTTTCAAATATATGAAATTCATGTAACATTAAAAAAATCGAACATGGACAAAATTGGACCCACAAATGAAACATCATGCAATAAAGGTAAGATTTATACAAAGAAAACAATTTTGAAAATGGTAAACATAACACATAAACAAAAGCATTGTAAAGAAGAAAGCATAGACCAAATGTTCGATGCATTCAATTTGGAACCCCAAAAAGTGTGTTGATGGCAACAACTTCATGGTTGCCATCGATCAAATGCACATTCATTAGATATTCAATATGTTGATAAAATATGTTAACTTCAGCACCAAGAAATCCTATTATGAGGGCAACGCTAAATGAAGTTGCACAAGTTATGGTGAAAGTTGTGCAAGGGGCATGCCTTAAACTATTGGAGTTTAGAGTTTGAATTTAAGTCATAACTTTAAATTTTACTTTTTGTCATGATAAAACAAAAGTTGACCTTGCTACTAGATCTGTTAAACCCTGCCGTAAAAGGGTGCAAGCCACAATTACCTTGAATGCAAGCAATAAACTAATGGTTTCAAGATTGTGTTGTCTTTGATCCGCATAATCTCCCAAAAAAATATAATCAATATATCTGCACAATTTGCAATCAAAGTTAGAAACTACCATTTTTGATATCAAACTTTATCCTTCAACTCAAATTAGGCATTCAAATATGAACTTGAATGAACTCTTTCACTTTGCACCCCCCATATACATGCATTATTCCCACGATCATGAAGGAGTTTAGTTCACTTTGAAAAACTTTACCACAATATACAAGGACCTACAATCAAGCTAGAATGTATATGAATCCTTAAATATCATATGTGTTAGTGTATTTGAGGCTACCAAAAATGGGATGCTTGATATGGAACAAAAAAACACTAAAATGATGACAATATAGTAGGGAGCTCAATTATTTTTGTCATATTGGAGCATTCCATATTCCATTGGATAACCCATGACACCAAAAACTTACATGATGTCAGCTACTATGGAAGGAGACTCACATGAAGATCAAATAAGCACATCAAATCACCAAATTATCAAGAAATAGGGCACCAAAATCTTGATAGGGGCTATGATTTGTAGTATAATTGATTCTTGTGCAAATAAATGTTTTCAAGCTTCAAAAAACTCAACAATCTAATTGCAATCCCAAAACAATTTGTGTTTTATAGGTGGTTTTTAGCCTTTTGGCGTTAACATATATGATAGGACCTATAAGCACCATTCCAAACTTTCCTTATGTAAGTTGCATTATAGAATAAATGACCATTTCAATAAACACAAATTTGTTTCCATTTGATTGTTATGCTAACAAGCACATCATTTTGGACAATTGTCATAGTTGGACCATCAAAATGTTTGAATTCACAAAATAAAAAAGGATGGGTGTTAAGAGCACAATGTGACCCATAACACAAAATACATACCTTCTTTTGCACACCATTTATGGACATTTGACGATCAAGAAGTTGTTTTGCTTGAAAAAAATTTCAACACACAAGTAATTCAAATTTCAACATACCTCAAAGTTCATTGTGAAATCTTGACCTTCTATCTTCTTGTTGTGGACTTCAATCAACCTTTTAACAACTATAATGTTCAAGCTTAGTTGAATAATCCTAAATCAAGAGCCTTAATAATGTTTGAAAGCTCAAAGACCTAGGTTGCATGACATACATAACTTGCTTAACAAGTAGCCTTACCAAGGTTGCCTCAAGGTGAACCCTAAACCTTAACCTTCAAAAAATGGATGGTGGCTTATAATGGGTGTTAAGTTATTTTGATCACCCCTATTGGTGGTAAAAATAGTTTTACCATGAGTTTTAGATGTAGCAAGGATGCCCTCATTGGAAAAAAAAAACATTGTAACTTTTTTTCTTCGTATTTTTCAGCCCTCACTTGTACTTTGTCATGGACAACCTAGAGGAGAAACTTTTAATAGGGGGAGGTTACTTTTCAAATTGTTGAAGGAACTTCAACAATTTGGAAACTACCCGTCATGTCGTCATTTAAGAAAAATTAATTGAAAAACATTAAAAATATATTTGTGTGTTTTATGATAGGGAAGGGTCTAGGTTTAAACCTTTCTAGATTTTGTTTTGGGGAATTTCAAATCCAAATGGGTCTAAACTTAAACCCTTCCCCTATAAATTCATTATTATTGTAACTTAAAATAAATTTCTTCAAATCATGTGCGACTAATAAAGTTATTCATAAAGTCACATGATTAGAAGGTGAGAACGACTAGTTTCAACATAATAGGGCATCAATTTTGTAATTATTGGGAATGAAAATTTTTGAAAGGAAATAATTTGGACCTAAACTAGTTTTTCCACCAATTTTAGTAGGAAATTGAATTTTATCATGTATTTCCTTTTTCCTGATCATCTCCACTGTTGCTACATATATCTTCATTGCTATTACATGTACAATTACTCTTGAACCTTGTGCATTAAATGTTGAAACTTTCATACTGAAATTTAATAAAATTTTCTTACTTTGTGGATACCACTAAATGAGGGGATGGGGGAAAGCATGCCCAAAGATAGGGTGAATTTATAATGGATAATTCTAATTGTGTTGTTTTAATATTTGATCCTCACTTTTTGAAATGTTTTGTTCATTTAATGTATATTCAACATTTGGAAAAAAAATGGTTTGAGAGTGAATTTAAAATCCCTATTAAGGATCAATTTAAAGATCTCTATCATGTCACATTTTTTTAACTTCTTTACAATGGGTGTTATAGCTTACTTATCACTTTTTGAGGCTTGTATGATTATGCCAAAAGTTCATATATATCCATCAACTTTCAACACAAAAAAAATCACAACCATTCTAGTTTGTTGGGCCCTTCCCCCCACAAGGGATATGGACTATTGCATTAGGGAAATTTTAAAAACTTACTTTATATTATCTAGTTTCACATTTGAACATATTATTTTACAACAATTTTTGTTGGGAGTGTTTACACTATGAACACTTTTAACTCGTTTTATTTTAAAGTTCAGACGACAACGACAATGGTGGCTTTTTCTTCCTTTAAGTTCCTCTAGTCCTATTGCAACAATTACTGCAGTGACAATGGTGGCTTGTGAAAATAACAAAGGTGGAGAACAAGTGGTGACAGAAGTGTGGATATGTAGGTGAAAAAACATTTTTTGTGTGTCTTTATTTCATTTTTGTTTTTCAAGATTTTTTGTCGCATTTTAGTGGAAACCCAAAATAGTTATGTTCATGCATGGGTTTCTTGCATACGATGTTTGATTTATGGCAAAAGTGGTGCACATGCCCTGTTGATGACATTTGTTGACGCACATTTCCTTTGTTGTTGAATTGTAAGTGTAACACCTTCTTGGATAATAAAATAACACAATGTCACATGTATTGATCGGTTGGGGAGAAGAGATATTTCACATTACAAGTCATGGTATTTGCATGTAATCAACCTTCTATAACCAAATCAAGTTTATTATTATTTGCTTGGGATGGAAATACTTTGTTTTCCTTGTGCATGGTATGCATATGAAAAGGTGTGAGTTTAATAGAGGATTGTACCCAAGTGAAGTGTTGTTACAAAACAAAAGTTTGTGAAGCATTTACACTCATGTGTATTTGGTTCATGGAAAGTATGTTCTGCAATTATGATGAATGGGGGAACTAGGCTAGTACTATTGGACCTTCAAAACACATCGAATCAAAAAAATTGTTCTTCACACAAACTTGTAAGGCCACACATACTTCAATTGTTATGTAAAATGTGATTATTTCATCCACATGTCCTCTTGGTATGTCACGAGAATCTTATTGTTGTGTTTTGTTCCATCATGTTGGATGTGCACTATTCATTTAGAGGGTGCATCTATCAGTAGGATTTAGTTTATATTCTTATTGACAAGATGAAAATCTTTTGAACATGGGCATTAGGCCAATTTGAACACCTTGTAAACTTTAACATTACAAGTATTTAACCTAGAACTCTAGAATGCAAGGTCTTGCAAGATAAGCTCTATTTGAAGAATCTTCATTGTGGTTTTATAGCAACTGAAAATGGGAGGAACTTGACAAGGCACTAATTGCATATGGCAATGGTCTTCAATAATGTATCTTTGTAGACACCACATGGACTCAAGTGTAGGTGAATTAATTGGCTTGATGTTGCACTTTGTTTGGAAGTGCTTACCATTGGTTGTTGAACTCTTCTTATCATAATTGTTTAATAATGGCATTTGGCCAAACTTTCATAGAATTTGCTCTTTATGGAAGGAAGGACTTTCAATTATTTTTGCGTGCTTAATTGTGAATGTCAACCTATGAGTTCCAAATGCACATTGATGAGTGGCTATGTTTTGGAGTCATAAATTACATTTCATTTTGGCTTTATAGAGGTTCTTCATTGTACTTCATGTTTCCCATAAATGATACTCACAACTAATCACCCAAGTTGATTGGGGTATCTACTAAAATTGTTGAATCAATGTAGTGTCATCTTGGTGACGACTATTTTCTTTGTGGGTTTTACAAGAAATACTAGGTGATGGAGGCCATGCTACTATACAAACTCAAAGTTTTGCCATCAACTCTTTAGGTCCAACATTTGCATACAACTATCACAACATTGCCTTGAAGGTGTCCACCTTTTTTAAAAAAGTGTTTTTGTATTCCCCCATTGTTAGGTTGTGTAGAAAATGCTCAATTGGCCATTGTGGTTGTTAACATAATTGAATATTTTTAGGCCTTTGAACACAATATAAATGCATTGATTGAGATGACAATTGGAAATCATATTTACCATATGAAATGGTGTTTGAAGATTTGAAGATTTTTGTATTCAAGAAATATTTAGTAGCAATGCTAATTTATCTTTATGACTTAGTTGTAGATTGTTTACTTTTTGGGGGCTGATGTGGCAAGTGATGAAGAACGGACATATAGCCACTATGACTCTATTTTAAAGCCATGTTTGATAAGCCAAATAGATTTCACAATTGCCATAAAAAGATTTGGATGACTTGATTAGATCTATTGAACTTAGGGAGTCACCCTCATTGTGACAGAGGTAGATTAACACATATATAATTTGTTTAATGCGTACATGATAGTGTACAATAGTAGTTCACTTTGCATTACTTGTGTTACTTACTTCACTCAAAAGGAAGAAAGGCTTAGACAACAAATATAGGTGTAAAATCTAATCAAGGTTTTGCTTATTTAGTTGGGTTAATAATGTATATACAAATTAAAAGGTTCAATATTTTATCTTGGGAATTATTTTGAATTAGGGTTTGCATGAACCTTGTTTCAAATAGCCAAAAATGCACTTGTAATTATCTAAATGACCTAAGTTAACAAATCAAAACCCTACCAGGTCATTTAGGGTTGGGTGATTTGCAAAATTACTTTTAGGGGTTGTTTAAAAGTTGGTCACATCCTTTTCATTCTTCAATTTTTGTTCTATGTCCAACACCCATCAATGCAACTTGGGTTTCATGATTCTACTTGTTATGATCAATTCTTGGGAGGATTAAGATCCTTGATTAAACTTATTTAATACTTCACCTATCATGCATAAAAGGGGTTGCATACAAGTGTGGAATGTGTATTAACTTGCATGACGATATGTTAGAATGCATCATTTGAAATTGATGGACACATATATTGAAGGTTTAGTTAACACCACATTGAATGCAAACATTTTTCTTCTGATTTTTTTGTAATTCAAAACATCCATAATCATAGCTTATTTTCCATGTTTCATATTAATGCAGTATGATTGATATGCATATCATTACAAAACTTGAGATACTTGACCCTAAATGTAATGATGTTATGAAATTTTTCTGATCTTTGTGACACTAGATGCAAAATGGGGTTGGAAATGTATAATGTTGGTTGTTTGGTTCTAGATAAAGTATCCACACATTGCAATAGGGGTTGTGGTCGCTTCATAATATGATTACAAAGTTCCACATGTGTAGGTATGGTATTAAGTTGGACTCACAAGCCGTTGCTTCTTTGTATTTTGATATAAATTGTGTTCAAATAGTAGCCCATTGTTAAGGAAAACTTACAACTAGTCTGTAGAGGTGTTAGCCAAAGATTTACCAGCTTCTTCAAAATTAGAGGACTAATTATCTTCAGCCATACCTTGCAATGGTTGATTACCCATTTGCATTTGCCTTCTTGATGCCACTTCATGCATATCTTATTTGAGAGGTAAGATTTTGACTGCATAATGTGAAGGTGGTGGTTCAAAAGGTTGCAAATAACAACATGGTAGTTTCCACCTTATCATTCGCATGAATAAATTGTAATTCCTTTGAATAAACATTGTCTTGAAAAATATTTGGTGGGATTGGTTGTAGGTGTGCCAGGCAATTGATGGCTTCCTTGTTTGATATGATGTTTTGTCTTGTATATTTGCAAGTCAAATGTCTATTGTAACCACACCAAAAATGTTGATTGTTTTTAGCCAGATGAGTTAGGAAATGTTCATATAGGGACAAGTGGGTGGGAATGGTAGGTATACCACAAAACTTCCCATTTAAGTCATGACAATATGGTGATATTTGGAAAACTTTATTCAATTAAGGGGAAGTACACCATTTTAACAAAGTTGTGGGTTGCCTAATAGGTGTGCATAGAGATGGTGATGCCAATGAACAACAATCCCAACAACAACATGTTTTAACCATACTCTTGGGATGTGAAATCTTATGAGTTATTTTGTATGGAAAAATATGGAATAAAGCCATGACCATATTGGATAACCACATAATATGGTGGCAAAGTAGGTTTAATTCACATGGCTTTTGCAATGTCAAATATCTACATGTGGGTTTTGAATTCATAATGGTTTTCAAATAATACATTTAAATTTCTTGTAGTTACCTTTCAGTGGGCTGATAATATAATTTTCATACATAGGTTTTGAATGCATATTGTGGATTGTTTAACTATTCTCAATTTGTATTTTCTATGGGGTGGGATGGTGAGTGGTGTCTAGTTAAATTGTGGCAATCTAATAGGTCCTTGTATGGGAAAATGTGTAGTGTCCTTGAAGACATTGCTAACAACATTATAACCTTGGTTATTCTAGAAGGTATGTTCTAGGATTCTTTTTTAACTTCTTACATACATCATCAGTACTTGGATAACTAAGTACATTTATGTCAAAAACAACTCTCTTAAATGGAGTTGAAGTTTAGTTGCACTTATATTGCATTTATATCATGTCCACATTTTTGCCATATAAACACCCAATATGTTTTGTTAACAAGCTATTATCTGTGTTCATCATCTTGTCATTTCTTTGAAGCTGATTAGGGTTTTGTGATGGAAAGTGGATTTTGTGACATGATCTTTTGTGGTAAGCCAAAATTCTTTCAATTATGGTTTTTGTGTGTTTGCCTCATTTTCTACACAATTTCTAATATTGTTGAGGGCTTTGCATACTATGTGTTTGGCAACAAGCAAACAAAGCTATGAAAAAGATCTTATTACCATCTAGCGGGCAGATATAGCAAGAACTGAAAGGGTTGCCACAACTACTATTGATGCAAGAGCAAATGTAGCACAAATAGGAATAGAGAGAGGATGCAAGTTACGGTGGTTCGCTTTTTGCATCTTTATGAACTTTCTACAAAGTGTATTCTATTCAAATGCCACAAATGCACTATAAAATCATCAATTTGACAAAAATATTTAAAGGTTATAAATGTCAACTTGAATAAGAACATTTATTAAGGGGTGGAATTCAATAAACATATACCAATCAAATAATAATGAACTTTTAAAGTGGACATATAGATTATAGTCTAAGTTTTGCATTAATATTCAAATCCATTTTTTCTAATGATCTCACATCAATATTTTTTATAAGGACTCAATATATGGTACATGATGGGAAAAAAAATGGATTAAAAAAATTACACCAAAAGCTTTAACCAACAAATAAGTATGGACTTTTGAATGACTAATTTTGGGCCTTATTTTCAGAAGTCCCAATCTTGGTCATTTTTTGTTGGATTGATATTTTTTTCCCCTTAACATGTATAATAAAGAGTTTCTAGATGGACAACTTTTCATATGGATTGTATTAATTGATTAATCACCACATAGGGCCCATTCAACATTGGTTTTTAACATTTTTTTCCATTGTAATGTTAATTTTTCCATTTATATGGACTTTTGGGACTAGGATTCTTGTCAATTTTGAGCCACCATAGCTTGCATCTACTTTACGTAGTGGTGACAATTTTTGTTTATGTTTTGCTGTTATGGTGTAATTACATGTTGGTGTTGAAGATAAGAAAACCACCCTTGGTGTAGACAATAAATGTGGATGATCAACATAAGACCAATTACCAAAGTGGATATAATCATGACTTGCACCTAGTTGTGGACTTGATTCACTAATAGGTATGGTAGATATTGCCCTTTATACCAAGAAAGGGAAGCAAATAGCCATAAAATGTCAAATGAAACTCAATTAGTAGACCATATGTTCATATTGTTGTTAGGCATAACCCTAACAATTGTGTGGCTTGGAAGAGTGGAAATATGATGAAAAGACAAGCGCAATTGCTTACATGCATTTATGCTTGATTACTTTGTAAGCAAATTTGATCTAAAATACTTGTTGTCCACTTTTTAGGCACCATTATTTCATTCATTGTATTATGAAGGGATTCCATGTGTGTTATTTGGGTCCTAGAAGTGGCTTTAGGATGTGGATTCACTAGAAGAAAAACATGTATTTTCGACTGCTCTTTGTGACTAAATTTTAGTCACAAGAGACATTTTGCAACTAAAATCCTTTTAGTCGCCTAAGACAAGTCGCATGTGAAAACTAGTCGCAAATGACAAAGAGTATAAAGTCAACAAATACATTTCATCC
>Ga0116231_10013620_pt1 | contig 11316 bp, 5 predicted proteins | sample S1TSphgellanicum_2_FD_89695 | JGI IMG/M metagenome (GOLD analysis project Ga0116231, IMG submission 89695) | Host-associated microbial communities from peat moss isolated from Minnesota, USA - S1T2_Fd - Sphagnum magellanicum MG | ecosystem: Host-associated > Plants > Peat moss > Unclassified...
AAAAAAATAAACCAAAATTTAACAATAAAAAAAGATTTTTAAATAAAATTATTTTTTTTCAACCTTTTTTTTTTTGAAAAAAATTCCCCCCCCCCCCCCCCCCCGCCGAGAAATTAAAATCTCGAAAATGAAGTGATTTTGGAGGATTTCAATAGCCAGAAGTGAGAGGGAAAAAAGGTAAGAACTGTCCGATTTATATATTTGGTTTTCAGTGTATAGCCACAAAAATAGAATGATGATTAAAATTTTGTACTTTCAATCTAGTTTATAGCTAGATTTGGCTACATCTTCTAGGGATCATGGCCACTTTCGCTGCAAACAAAAATACCTCAAAAGAAGCATTGGATCATCATCAGTGTTTATTTTTGGGGCGAAATTCCCCCAAAAAAAAAAAAAGTCCTTTGTTTTGGTGGCAACAGCTACAAAGGATTTTCTCTTGGAATGCACCAAAGTGGTCAGTGGCCACATTTTGAGGAAAGAAATTCTGAAGTCGCCATACTTAGACAATACATTCTTCTTGGAGGTTGCCAAAACGTAGAGGGATTGTTAAAATGTTCTACTGACCTATCTGACCTGTAGCCAAATTTGGCTCATTCCTTTTGTGGACGCTGTGGCTACATCACAAAATTAGGCCCACAATATAAATATATATATTACATATAGTAAAGGATGTCGTGAAGCATCATTTCATCCATGTGTCCCGTCATCCATCCAGGGTCCCTATGGATACATGCGGATTGTTGTATATAAAGAGGTTTTGGAAATGTAGTTTGTAATTGTAATTTTGTAATATGTACCGTCAAATACACACACCTGTGCATTAGGCACGGGGTTCAAATTAGTATATATTAAAAACTCCTAGTTCTAACCCATAGTTCTAGCTTGCCCTTAAAAAGGGCGGCAGACAACAATAATTTTCTCGTTTTAATTTCTTAACATAGTTAATCAAATATATTAGCTAGCAAGAACTTAGAAGATAGGATTTTTGGAAAATGCCTTGGGATTTTATTTTATTTTTCTTTTAGGGATGAGGCCTGAGTCAAGCGGTTTCTCCACGCCTGAAAATAAAAGTAGTTTCCAGGGGATAAGTGAGCAGCGCGTGGTGAACCCGTGTCCAGAAAGAAACGTGGCATTCCAGAGTCAACAGAACGTGGTAGACTTTTCTTTTGCAAATTTTGCAAATTTTTTTAAAAAAAAAAAATTTTACTCCCATTGGATCCGGTTATCTTTTAACAATCGGAACTTGCTCCGTCAGCGCCCCCGACTAGCCAGCTGGACCTTTTACGCGTGCGCAACACGCGTTGAGGTGGTGGGGGGCGCACGGCGTGGTGGGGGTTATTTAAAAATTAAATCCAGCACCCACACTTGTAAGTAACACCCCAGTTAAAACTTAAAAACCACTTTTGTTTTTGGTTTTGGAGGGAACCTTTTTTTTTCATTGTATAGCAATGTAGATATTACCTTAGTACCTTGGCCACTTTGACACATTTTTGTCGAATAATTAATTAATTAAATTTGAGGATTCCATTACCACAAATGATATATACTTCCAAATATTCTACCAGACTCTTCATTTTCCTTGATAGAAATAATTCTAAGGATTTTCTTTCTGGAAAACTTCAACATTTCTGAAAATAGTGTGTAATTATTCCCAAACTGGCCAAGGTAGTAGTAAGGTACTATGGTGTCACTCCCTACCAAGTTGCAATTAGACAACACCAAATGTTGAAAAGATGAATGAAATCAAATCAATTGATGAAGGAGAGAACTCACTTTCACTTGAGGCATGTTTGTTTTATACCAAATGGATCTTTGGGGAACATACATATGAACTATACCAAATTATTTGTTTCTGCCTCACATGGGATTTTGGAGGGGACGAATTTTTTGGCTTCAAATGGGAACCAATTTGTGGGTGACAGTTGGAGATGTATCTGGTACTCTTTATTTTTGGATGAAACCCTGGTAAATTTTATGAAAACAATGCACCTAGCAAAGGGGGAGAGGGAGGATAAAGAGAGAGGACCCAAGTCCAAGCCAAAAGCGCACAAACCCAAAGGAGAGTCACAAGGGGGCAAAGGAACAAATTATGTTCAAGAACCAAATTATGTTCAAGAACCCCCACCAATCGCAAGAAACATATCCAAAAAAGAAAGGGAAGGGAAACCTGAAAACCTAGTAAGTTTAAAAGAACCCTCACATATGATGATAGTGCACCTCAAGATAGAGGCAACTTGCGTTCTCTAAAAAGCAATTGACACAATCTACCTATAGAAAGCTCGTAGAACCATCAAAGGAAGGCCATCAATGGCCTTAGTTAACCATACCATGTTAGCACATCAATGGAGAAAGTCATCTTCTTGTTGGTGTAGACACCCTAGAACCTCTATGGCAAGGGGAAAAAACATGTCTATCGAGTGTTAATCATGGTAGAGTCCTTCCTTTGTCTAGGCTGCCATCTTTACTCAAGTGGGGTCAACAATCATCAAATCTGCCAAAGTGTGAATGTCATCTATTGATAACATGATGTCAACCATTGACGAAAAGATTAAAGGAAAAGGATGGAAGGACATTGGCCTACTCATGTGAAATAGAAACCATGCGTCTTTCACAATGGAAGAGAAGGCATTTCAAACCACATCATGGGATGCAGTAATGTTCCCCACCATGGGAACAACGAAGAAATGGGTCCCTGCAAGATATAACGATTGGTCACAAATGCAATGGATCATCCTGAGAGTTAATGAATGGGGAAAACCCAACTTGGTGTGCAAAGCAGAGGAGAAAATATGAACAAATAAGTGGAAAGGTGGAATGATTAGGCGGACAGAAAGCCAAGCACTTGCCCATTGGTTCGCACAAGACCTCAAGCGTGCATGTTGCAAATCAGGAGCCATGTCAAAGATGAAGTTGGAAAAAAAATGGTTGTGTAATCTTTCTAAAATGTTTTCTTAAAGTCGATTTAATCACCTCTCAGCAAACTGCATGAAACGAATAAAATGCCACTACATCCGAAGGAAGGAACTCCCACACCAACTTCAAATGGGCCTAAAGGGGAATGGACCAAAATCATTGGCATTTATCGCCTCCAATAAGAATGGGTGATGATCTGATAGGAACCTAACAACAATGATAGGTGCAACAAGTGCCTAATTCTTTAAATAGGCCGCTAATACAATGAGGTATGTGGAAGTGAAATTGATCCCCCCACAAGAAATGGGGAGAATGACATGTCAACACACTTAGGGGGCCTATGGGCAATCCAAAAAGCATGGGCCCAAAAACCTCTCAAAGATTTGCAAAAAAATCAAGTCAAAGGAAGCAAGCTAATGCCAAAAAGCCAATGAAAAAGGGAAGCAATGAAGTAGGTAAAAATTTCTTTGGGCAAAACACCAAGAAAGGATCTCAAAAACAACTTGAACATCCCCTAACCTTGGAAGTGCATTTACATGGCAAACATTTTTGTCCATTGCATCCTACCAAAAAAATTTTAAAAAAAACACCCCAAATGGGACACCCAAAACCTTAATGTCATTTAATGAGCAACAAAAATCGATGAAAGGAGAGAAACCAAGAGGTCGACCAAAAGGCAACCAAGTTGAACATTAACGAGGTTGGATCAAAAACCCCATAAAAAAAAATTGACAAACAAAATGGTCAAAGGCAAGATGAATGATAGAGGTTGGGCCAATGATGTGAATGTCATCTAGAAGGGAAAAGAAAATATAAGAGGGACAAACCCCATAGAATATTGCAATGCACGAAAATGGCCCAATGCAAAAAAAGGCCCAACAAACAAAACACCCTAGCATGCGCCCTTTAGAAAATTGATAACTAACAAGTCTCCCATGTGGGAATGGTGGTTGAAGAAAAGGGGAATCCATTGGGCATAAAAAGACAAAACAAAAAGAAAAAGTTGAAACAATTGTCTTCTTGCTATGCAAAGTTCTTCAAATATAACTTTGTTGGAGATGGTGTTGAAAGCATTTGCAACATCCACTTGTAAAACCACCCATTGGGATGGATGTTTAAATAGTTCAAACACCATGAACCATCGTTTCGCACCCCCATATTGTTATGTCAAATTCATGAAACGACAAACAAACATGAAACACATTGTGAAACTCTAAGCATAAAGGTCTCTTCACTAATCGATATAAAACTTCTTTCGTCGCAATCGATCAAATGCCTCCAAAAGGCTTAGCCAAAGCCAAAAGCTTACTAATGCCGAGAACTCAAATAATGGACCTTGGGATAGGACCCATAATGACATGGGAACACACATGGAAAATTTGTGAAAAATTGCTAATTGAATCCAAGTCCGAATCAAGCTAGAATCGCATAAAAAATCCTAGCAAGGAAAGAAAAAATCTAAAGGGTGAAACATTTGCAGAACACTACTATCAAGGACACGAAAAACCACAAAAACAAAGGCTAAAAAATAGGTCTAAATCTAATTTTTAAACAAAGAACAAGACAAGATTATGTGATTCAAAAACAAGAACACATGAATTAAAAATAAGAACACGAAATGTGCAAGACAAATGTGAAAATAAATCTTTATTTTGCCAACATACGCAAACATGAACATGGAAAGAACATGATAAGGCTATGGTGCAAGATCATGCTTAAAACTAATGTTAAACATATTAAAGGAAACGTGAAAGGTCTTACTTCTATTTATACCCCTTTGGGAACCTAGCTCAAAGAAACTTTTAAGGAGGCTTCCATGTGTGCATCAAGTTAAAAAGTTTATTGAGAACCTTCTTAACTAAAAGTTGATTATGAGTTAATTGAAACTGAATTGATAGTTAACTAGGATTTAATTCGAAGTTGATTGGGAGTTAATTATGACTTAAATAGGAATAATTAAAAGTTAATTTAGATTTAATTAAAATTTAATTAAGAGTTAACTTAGAGAAAATTGAAAGTTTCTTAAAAACTAACTAAAAATGAATTGAGAATTAATTAAAAGTTAACTAGAAGTGAATTATAATTAACTAAAAGCTAACTAAGAATGAACTAACATTAAACTAAAAGTTAGATACAAATTCATTACAAATTATGGATGAACATTCAAATGAATGAACCCCATGTCATTGCCATCTATGACAACTGATGATTTTCGAAGAGGTTGGGGTTAGAGCAAAGGGGGCAAAAGCCATGACAGCACATGTATATTCTCTAGCATGACCTAAGATGAAACTTCGCCAAAACGATGTGGAAGGGATGAAACTGAATCCTGATTTGTGATTACTTACTTTATTCCCCAGAATTGAGAAGATTGGTGGCTTTTGCAAAGAAAAAAGAACCCAGCACCCATGTTTCTGAAGTTTACTTACTAAAGTTTTTTTCAACTGGCAAGAAAGGAAGGAAAATTGGAAACACCGTATTCCCATTACATGCAGAGGAAAACTGAATACGTACCCCAATGTTGGGCAGGTATTGGATTTTGGTGGGTAAGAATTGAGATCTGGTTATAAAAATGGAAGATCCCACCATACAATGAAATAACCCACCCAGCCAGGAGACGTAATAGGTCATCCCTCGATATGTGAAAGGTAGATTTTTTTCCAAACACACACCTGCCCTTACCACTAAAAAAATTTGACCAAGGCTTTACGTATGGATGGAAAAACATAGCACACAAGGACACACAAAGTCCTTGTGTGAAAATTCTACAACAAGGCGGTTAAATAAATACATGAACAAATTGTTCAATAAGAAAAGTCCCCTAAAAGCCTCTTTCAATTAAGCAAGGCTTTTTTTTTTTCTCCCCCTTCTCTGTTCTCCCCAGATTCCTTCCCTCTTTCCACGAACTAGAATGTAACCTACCCAGTTCTTAACCTGCCCTAGTTCTTAACCTACCCTAGTTCTTCCAAATTGGAGAAGGCAAAAAACCAGCAGCAGCGGAATAAGTATTCATTCGGAACCGCCGCAGTCTTCGGAACCAAGGAGCGCGTGGCGAACCCGTGCCCACAGCAAAAAGTAAAGTAACTTTTGGTATCTTTCTTCCCGAAGGCAAAAACGCGGTCGTCCTATACATTTTTTGGCTTTATTAATATTTAAAGAAAAATAAAATTAAAAAAATCTCTCAAGTACAGGGTTCCTACATATTCTATCTTTGAGAATCTGCTACGTCGGCCCATTACGTGGACCCCTCACTCGGCTAGGCTAGAGCCCAGATCGCGTGCCCATCGCGTGGCATCAATCAACGTGCTTTTGGTAGAACTAGGGTAGGCGGTTAGGAGGCTCATTATGGCTGGAATGGGCTGGTACTAGGACATTTCTTTCGGTAGAACTAGGGTAGGGAGTAGTTAATGCATTGCCCTAGGTTCCACACTTTGGGGGACCCATAATATTATCTTGCCGTGACTTTTATTAGAATGCATGAACCAAAGGTCAGCTTCCACATTGACAAAACGAATAATTATTTTTTTCCCAAAAATTAATTCTTTTTTTTAATTTATAAATTTGGAAATTTGTATTTTTAATGATCTAACTATGATAATCATCTTATGAGGAGTGAAATTATTCAGGTTGTAGTGTGCTATAATTGTGATGGTTTTCAACTCCTCACTTCATACTTTTCATAGTTCACCCTAGCATCCATATCGCCACTAAATAATCCTTAAAATAGTGAAATGATAATTTGTTGAAAATTATGATGCTGAGGTGTTGAGAAATATCATAATTATTGGAGGCTACAATCTGAATAATTCCACTCCTCATATGACAATATGAGAATAGATCATTGAAAAAATTAAAAAAGGATTTTCAAAAAAAAAATTACTTATCACATATTTTATCAATGTGGAACTATGATATTTTCACAAAATTTCATTTCACTATTATAAGGAGTATTTGATGATAGAAACTGACCCTAGGGTAAATTACAAGCAATTGTCTCTTTGCTGCTTCTCATGCCCCCATTAAAACTGGGCCTCTTGGTTGCCTGCTGCCTTGTCTCATTGGCTGTCAAGAATTTCTGTTTTTAATTATGTCACCCATTTTTGCCCAACCGAATAGGTTAATAGGCATCTTCCAAAGAGCAGGGTAAAAGAACTGGGGCCCAGATTTGTTTTGTATATATAATTTGTGTTATCTAAAATTTGGCGAATTTTTCCCAGAAGAAGAAAAAAAAAACCCTAGTCGAATTATCTCTAAGAAAAATAAAAATTTCCTAAAAATATTCCAATTTTTGTTTTTTCCCGGAGAATCTCCAAAATTTGTTGGAAAAAAAACATGGGCTTGTACTTTAGGCTTTTTTGAAAAACTTTCCTAGATTCTTGAAATCATTTCATTTTCATTTTAAAAAGATTATTGGGGTGCGCCCAGCCCTTGCCCTTCCCTCCTCCCCCAGTGTCCACCTCCAGCCTTGTCCTCGTCACCCACCTTTATGTTAAAGCGTAGGGAGGTAGATCAGTGACGAGGAAAAGATCTGGCGATTTGATTGGAGGACCGTTTGCTGATTAAGCCTGCCCATGTAAAGCTCTCCCCTGGCTCTTCCCCATAGGTCCCTTTTTTTTCTCCCCTTTCTTTGCCCCATCCCTAGTTGACAAGTTGTGAGACCATGAACATTGAGTGGGTGAGCACAAAGTATCTTAAACACATTTTCAACACACACAAAGTCCTGGTGCATTGCGGTCAACAAGGCCCGGTTGCACCCTTAAATAGATAAAAAGGACTTGGGGAATGGCTATGCAATGCACCTGCACAAATTAAAACAATTTGTGTATGTTGCTATGCATATGCAATTCGTTGGCTCTATCCTTCGGGCTAGAGACATTGTGATGATGTCCCTCCTAATAAAAATGGGCCAAAGTTTGATATCCCTGTATTCTAGGGTCATGTGAAGTCCACTATAGACACATTTCCAGCATAACTGAAGGAGCTGCTTGGGCTTCACCATGCTAACAACCACCATGTGTTTACAATTCAGTACGCTTCAATATTTATCATCCTTATGAATGTCATTTAAGGGGGGCAGAGCCATTATGCCATTTACGATTTTTTTGGTGTCATCCATTGCTTCTTCACAATTTGCTTGTTACAAGGCTTTTTATGAAGATCATGGTTTCCTTCCAAGTGGTTGAGATGAGACCTTTTAAGGGTTAGGGGAAAGCTGGATCTCAAGGGCATGCCCGAATTGGAGGGTACTAGCCTCAGACATTTGGGGAGGCCTGGTGGGAGCAGGTCTTTCCAAGCATAAAGTACCAAAGGCTTTTCTGTTGAATGGTGGAAGGTTGCATGCAAATTGTGAAAGGCCCCTTCAATTGACAAAAGCATAATTTGTGTCAGGAGGTGCATTCAATACAAAGAAAGAAACCATGTAGTACCCAGGGAGAACGAAGATTGAAAGCATGAGTTGTGACCCTCTGGATGTCGACCATATTCCTGGCAATCCTTCATCTATTGGGTATTGGGTGTGTAGCTCCTAGGATAATAGGTATACTTGTTTGAAGGTCATTGACTAATAATGTTTTATTTTCTTTCCTTTAGCACTTATGGATAATGTTTTATTTCAAATTTTGAACTAACTACAAATACAGACAAAAGGTATATTGATCTGCCAGTTTTCAGCTTTTAATTAACCTTTATGGTATGTTCAAACATATCTGCAAAGCATCAAAGTAAGCGGCACCTATGTTATTATTTCAAAAGAATGATCTCAAGAATTCCAACTAAAGAAAAATTAAATGACTAATAACTGTTACCATTCAAGAATAAGCTCACATTTGTGAACATGCCACGATCAAAATTGTTGCAATTGCACAACTAAAAGGTGAAATAACTAGATTCAACAACCACTCTTAGATTTTATCTGCAATAAACTTAGATTCGGTTCTAGTTTTAAAAAATGTATGAATGTGGACAACTCTTATCAAGCACTAAACAATAATCAACCCCACTAGAAAATATTGAGTACCATGCAGCTTCTTTGAAGGTTGTTAATTTTGCAGTGTCTATGACTTTTGGTGAAAGTCCAAAGACATCTGAACTGGTTTTGTTCGAGCAATAATTTCAGTTGGAGGTACATCCATATGTGACTAGACTACTTGGATGAAAATCAGGTTTGAATGGGGGTACTTTCTTTATTCTTTACATACATAAATAAATTTAATAAGAACTTAAAATATACATGCCATGATAAAATAAATGTCACTAATTGACTAAATTCATGACATTTATTTTAGCCACTTTCTTGAGTCAATTAGTGACTAAGCCACATCTGGGGAGATAGGTGGAGTGATAGCCACTATTTAGTTGTGAGTGCACTGGACGTCTATTGCTTGTTTTTGGTGATCGACCTCATTGACTGGCCCATGACCCAAAGAAACGTTTCTAAACTTTCAATAGTCCCAAGATAAATTTATACAGGGTTTCCTCTTTCCCACCTACATAAACTAGAGTATAACATTGGGCAACTAACATGGGATAAAAAGTGCCAGTAATTCTAGAACAACATGTGAAGCAGATGTGAATTATGGGACCAAAATAATGAAACATGTATGAAACAAAATTAATAATGCACCTAAATACACATTACGAATCAGGAATTCCTCCAAATGTGAAAAACCAATCTGAAGCAAATAAATAAATAAATAAATCATATAGTTGTAGTGCAAAATGTTGGTATGTGTAAAGCATATCATGGTAGTACACAAATGGTTTTGGCATAAATTAAATCATTTTTAATTTTTGTGAATTTTTGAAAAAATATTTATTATTTGTGCCGAAATTTCAATAATCATTATAAAATTAAATTCTGAAGTATTTTTGACTGTCCAAGTTTGAACCTCAAACATGTTAAATCCCTGGATTTTTGTATCTAACACTTAAACTGTCTCACAAAGACAATAATGTACTCTATGTCTCAGGATGGACGTAAACTTGGCAGACAACAAATTTCTAGTCAATTTTGTAATTTTCATCATTTTATATAAACATTATGTGTCAAAAAATTTAGAATTAAAAAACCAACTGCGAAAGTTAAGATTTGAGATTTTATTAATTATTCAGCAGTTTGTTGCCGAATCCATTCAGGTACTACGATACCCTACTTTTGAAAAAAAAAAAGTTTACATGCATATTCATATTTTACATATTCATTGAGCGCTTGTTGCATTTCTTCAAAATTGACATTTTTTTGGTCAATAAACTTTTCCTAGTTCAAATGATGCTCCATTGTGGTTCAGAAGGTTAATGGATGTTCCAAAAGAGTGGAAATTTTCAATTGTGTGCAATTTTACGAATTGAAATTTGGATATTATGGTTTTAAACATATCAATTGTCGCATCAGGCTAAAGGAATGTGTGAAAAAAATTTGGGATCATTTTGGAAATCTAATGAAGAACAAAACACAAATGTGCAAAATAGCTTTGGGAGGTAACATATATTAGAAACGACCATTAACCATCAAGACCTATAATATTATTTACATGCAACTAAATAAATTTAACTAAAAAAATAAAAATAAACACACTACTGCCAGCATAACATTATTACATTTGATGGTGGGGAAAAAAAATTAAGGCATTTAATTTCTACATGTCAATTTTGCTTCATATTCCTTCCCCATTCGTGAAAGAGCTGAGACAGAACAGCTTTGCTATTCACCTTCGTTGCTCCTAGTTGTTCTGAGCATCTTAGTCTTCAAAGGTCGATATAAATTCCAACTTCCAATACCCTACTACCTTGGCAGCTTTGACACCAATTATCTTAATTTCAGAAATGTCGAAATTGCTTTCAAACAATCTTCAAAAAATATTCTCTTTTTGGAAATGTAGATTTCAAATTTAATTAATTATTCAACAAACATGTGTCAAAGCTGCCAAGGTACTACAGTAACTAAAAATTAAGGGTTCACCGCTCGCACTAGTGTTGTAATGCTTCTATGGGCAGTGCGTGACATGACTAGCTTGGATACCTGAATGAAATTTCTAGCAGATTGTTATTTGTGAGACCCAATAAACATCATCCCACAAGAACTTATTTCTGTATAACTCCAATACAAATAGGTAGAATTGCAAGCCGATTACACCAGAGCATTCAGGTTGCAAAATTCTAAAATTGAAAGAAAATATGCATTCCAATGCTAAACAACCACAAAATGTTTAACCTCAGCTCTTCATGTCATCTACTAAAACCTACTAAACCCTAGCATATTTGCTACACACAATGCACAATCTGTCACACATGCCTTCTTCACTACCATTAATTCACCATGAACTTGACATGACCATTTTTCCAATTCTTTATTAACTCTCCTACAGTGTCTTCCAACACTAGTGAAATTCCAAGGGCTGTTTCTTA
>Ga0116231_10013622_pt1 | contig 11314 bp, 7 predicted proteins | sample S1TSphgellanicum_2_FD_89695 | JGI IMG/M metagenome (GOLD analysis project Ga0116231, IMG submission 89695) | Host-associated microbial communities from peat moss isolated from Minnesota, USA - S1T2_Fd - Sphagnum magellanicum MG | ecosystem: Host-associated > Plants > Peat moss > Unclassified...
GGTGATGGTAGGTGTATCATAAAGGGGTGGAAATCGAAAAATAGCCAAGCCTACAACAACCACCCAACTTAAAATGGAGGATGTTTACATTCTATGTAATGTGATTGAATTTTTTTGACAAAGTAAAGTAACCAAGATAGAAAAAGGACGACCTTCTGACGCTTTCAAGCTCCAAATATCATTGAATCGTGCAAAAACACATCAACTTATATGTGTAGTTAGCCAAATACTTCAATTACTAAAAGGGAGGAATTGATCAATGGGGTGTTGATCATAATAACTTTTTTTTTTGTTTGAGCCGTATCGGAGGCATCAATTCCTTCAGTTATGCAAGATCTGGGAAGTAAATCCGCTTGCATTGGGTCAGTAATGATAATGTTGATTAAGGTACAAATGTCATCTTTTGTGAGCAGCATGTCAACTTGTTGACATGAAAAGTTGAACATGGCTAAAAGAAGTGCATGTTGTTATTGTCGTCCCACATGGCAACCAACATCTCATGCAATGGCAACAAAAGTGTTACAAACTGCATCATGGGTTTTTGTTTGTTCATTGCCATGAGTGTAATGTAAAAGGTGGATATCCATGGGTTTGATGGGATGTGTGCACATGCATCGAAGGATACTTGCAATTAAAGGATGGGGTAGTCTAAGTCACGTTCAAAATGTTGTGGAAAATTTTGAAGAAGATAATTGAAAGATTGGGAAGATTAATCAAGATGTAAGCCAAACATTCACCCTTGAGCCAGAACATGATAAAATTCGAACATGATAGGCCTCAAATATCCCGTCAGAAAGCATGCTAAAAAATGTATGATGATGTAAACATTCCGAAATGGAATTTGAAGTTGAACCATTTGTTGTTTAATGAATTATTCAAATAGAAGAAGACACATGAGAATTGGGTGTGGTAAGAAAATCACATGCCACCTTAAGGTGTTATTAGAAAGGGAAGGTGTTATTGTTGACCTGCGTCAAAGCTTCAAGAAGGAAGGGATGTTGATCAACCATAAACCTAACAGCTATGATTAAAGCTATAATGGCCTAACTCTTTAAATAAGTTGTTGGGGGCAATGGTGGTTATTGATATGAGCCCAATGACATTGAAGGTTATTGGGAGAGAGGCTTGTTTATGGGCTAGAGGTCTTTTCGGGCTATCAAAGGATTTCAAAAAAACACCCAAACGTTTAAAGAAAGGAATAATAAAGAAAAAATAATTATGAAGGGGAGGAAAGAGGTGTGCATTGTAATGGATATGATGGCTATTGCATGAAACAATGATTTATAATTCCAAAGGCTACTTAAACAACACCCATTTTAGGGAAAAGGTCCACATGTCGAATATCCTCTAACATGACATCTGTGATGAAATAAGGCGAAAAATCAAAAGGTGACCATGCTACACATTTCTGAAGTTGAATAAAAAGACATCACACAAAATTTGGTTTCGAAATGCTCATATGCAAATGATACAATTAAAGGGGGACATATGATGTGAATGTCATTTGTAATGGATGGAAATAAATAAGAAGGGAAATGACTAGTTATAAAACATAAAGCCTTAAAGTGGGCTAAAATGAATAATGCCCCTCCCAAGGAATCAAAAACCAATTCCAAAATATCATTTGTCGATAAATGTAGCATGCATTAGAAAACTAGTTTGAAGGAATTAAAAGAAAGTTCAAGATCTTAGTTTAGTTTGTAGTTTTCTAGGAAAAATAGGAAGTAACCATCTAATTCAAGGTGTAATGCAGTGAGAGCTAAGGTGGTGTTAGAGGATGTGGGTGTAAAGGACAATGGTGCTAAATCACAAGTTGCCCAAAAGTATTCCCCTACACATCTAAGGACTAAATTATAAAAAAAATGTTTTTAAAGTGGAAGATTATTTTGAGGAAGAAGCATTAAGCTCGAACTTGCCACCAAAGTTTAGGCTTGCAAAAAGAATTCCTTTTATAAGTTTTCTTAATTACCTGCTAGAAGGCGTTTAAGTTGAATTTACATTTCCCATTGCCTTGTTGCCGCACCATGAAGGGGCAAAGTGAAACATCATAAGGGTACACAAGAGGAGTAAGTGTTAAACAACCACATCATAGGGGTCTTGTGCCAACTTATCCAATGAAAAATGAAACACCACTTGTATGTCATGTCGTAGAATAGTAGGGATATGGTTGTACAATTGAGGACGATGAATGCTTAAATGAAATAACTCAAAGACATCCAATGACGAAACCCAAGTTTAAGCTAATGTAGGTGGGGTAGGAGCAAGGGAAGGTATGGAGCTAGGATGCTCACCAAGGTTTGGATTAGATGAATTAAATGTTTGACAAGAATGTTGATGACAAGTTAACCTTTGACTAGTAAATTAATGCCCACAAGTGGGGCAAGAGATTTCAAATAGAAGTTGTGAACACATTGAAGAGATGGGGGTAGGTTGAGGGGTTTGATCATGGGCAATCGTATGGGCCAATAGAGTGGAAGGGGGAAAAAAACTACTTGTGCATGATCAAAGGAGTTTGGGAAAGTGTAGGGTTGGGGGCCCACAATCACACGAAGGGCTAGGGGTCGGTAAAAAAATTGGTAGGTGGTTTGTTAGAATAAGAGGGGGAACTAATGAGTGGTTCATGGTTTGCATGGGAAATGAGATCCATGGTAGGTTTGTGGTGGCACATGGTAAGGAAAATGGGTGACGGGAGCTATGAAGTTTGATTAAACATGATGAATTAGGGAACATAGAACATTTGGTGCCCATGAGGAAGGAGGCCTACTAAAGCACAAGCCCCACTTTTTAAAGACTACATGTTGCTACAAGACAATCCTAAATTTACAAGGCCAACCACACAAGACTAAATGAAATGAAAGGAAAAGGATTAGAAACCTCTTAGGGAATCCTAAATTTACAAAACCAACCACAAAAGTTTACTAAAAGATGATTGTAGTGGATTGGATACCCATTTCACAAGGATCCCAATGCACTTTATAAACTATGTGCAACAAGGTTTCAAATGGTACCTAACTTTGTGGTGGAAAGATTGATGTGACTTCACATGTTATTAAGACACACCACGATGCTTTTGGTTAGCTTGTTGACTAGGTGATTTTATATTTCATTAGCCTTTACTCCTTTTGTAAACACATTTTAATACAAATAATTGTTATTTTTAGTTGTTTTCCCTATGGCCTAGGTCCCACAATCCACTTATACCACAAATTGAGTATAGAAGAAAAAAAAATGCTTAAAAAAAACCCCTAATTTAGCTCTTTAATGCACTGGTTACCGTAGATGGAATGGCCTTTAAGGGAAAACATAGTCCACTTTTATGTTTTTTTTTTTTTTTGGGTTTGTCTTTAACCTTCTGTAAACTTTAAAACATCGTTGTTTTTTTTTCAATTCTACTTGCCCATGCACAACTTCCCCCAAGCTCACTCATTGTTTTCTCATGACTATCAAAGTCTTTATACCTAGCAAAATGTGAAGAACTAGGATTGAAGTTTAAAACTAGACCAAAGGTCTAACAAAACAAAAAACTCATTAGCTTTTTCTTTAACAACAAAAAGCAAATATTGTTTTGTCACAAAAAACAAGTTCCAACAAACTAGGAACCTTGTTGCTATTATTTTTTCTTCTTTTTATTCCTAAAGCTTCATCATTCCTTGTGGAAAACAAATGTCCCCTTGGGCCCTTTACTACTTCTAACCTTATTGTTCTAACTCTCTCCTAGACTTTAGTTCTTCCTCTTTTCTTCCTTCATGTATAGCGCTAACAATCACACAAAAATAATTTTGTTGACTCAGGGTTCAACCTTAAGACATATTTTAATATGTACTCATTTCATCATATGAAAATATTGGAAAAGTGTTTCCAAGACCAAGTATTATACACCCCGAGACATAATGAGAATGATCTAAGGTTAAAATCTTTTTAGCAATTTGGCTTAGGTTTAAAATCTTATTTATGACTTTGGTTTATAGTTAGAATATTTTAAAAACTTTGGTCTTTAGTTGAAATTTGACCTAAGGTTAATTTTTTGAAAAAAATTAACCTATGGTTAAAATCTTTATCAATATTTTGATTTGGGATTAAAATATTTTTAATTCTTAGGCCTAAAAATAGAATTTATTTGGGCCTAAAGGTTAGAATCTATTTAGACCTAGGGTTAAAAAATTCTTATTATTTTGGTTTAGGGTTAAAATATTTTCAATATTTTGGCTTAATGTTTGAATTTGTTTAGGCTCAAGAGTTAATATCTATTTAGTCCCAAGGATGAATTTATTATTATTATTTTGGCTTAAGGTAAAAGAAATTTACCACTTTGGCTTGTAGTCAAATCTTTTTAACACTTGGGCCTAGCACTTAGGCCTAAGGTTAAATTAGTATTATTATTATTTTAGGTTAATTTTTTAAAAAAATTTAACACTAAGGTTTACAATTAGACTTATAAAACTATTTTGTTTAAGGTTAAAACCTATTTAGGCCTAAAGTTAGATTCACACCAAAGGTTGGTAGGGATACATGTATTACATTTAACCTTTTTTTGATTTTGGGGGTTAAAATAACTAAAATATAAAGAGTGAACTAACCCCTTAAGTTCTTCACACAAAGGTAATAGATAAAATAGTATGATGGGTCAATTTAACCTAATGTTGACTATTCGCATTGAGGGTTTTGCAAACTACACAAAAAGTTTGGGCAGCTTGGGGATACTTAATATTTTTTCATTTTGCCCAATTAATTTCGGGCATGTTATATAGGTTGAAAATTTTAAAATTCTATTGAAAATTTTGGGAACTTGACAAATCTTGTGCTCATAAAGATTGACTAGATTTGTTTTCCAGTATGCTTGGAAAAGTTTCGGGCAATTTCGGAAAATTTTAGTGACTAGGAAAGTTATAAAGGTTGAATTTTTTTTTCATTTTTGCCTAGGAAAATTGGGTCACTCTGGAAAAATCATGGTGCTCAAAAAATTTAGGGATTTTGAGAATTTCATTCTGCCCGATAATTATGTGCACCTTATAAATGTTGAAGAAAATTTTCATTTATGCCCAAAAATTTTGGGCACTCTGGAAATATCCTCATGCTTAAAAACATTGGGTAGTTTGGGAAAATTTTGCCTGATATTTTTGGGCAGATTATGAAGATGAAAAAACATTTTTGGTGTTGCCCACCATCCCATGTGTTCACACATGAAAATCAGTGTTTTGGTAGAACAACATTAAAAGTCCTTGTGAGCACCAGGCCATATTTCTTAGACCCTTCAGAATTAGGGGGTCAAACTAACCTCCTTAGTCCACCCCTAAGACAATGTCTTCAACCTTAAGCCAAATGTCTCATGCTTCTGAAACAAATGTCTTGAACATGAAGCCAAATGTTTCACAACTCAAAAGACAATGTCTCACACCTTTAAGACAAATGTCTTGCACCCTTAAGAGATATCCTACACCTTTAGGACAAATGTCTTAATTGCTTAAGCCAAATGTCATGCACTCCCAAGACAAATGTCTCACACGCTTAAGAAAAATGTCTTGCATCTTGAAGACATGTCTTACACCCTTAGGGAATATGTCATGATCCCTTAAGCCAAATGTTGTGCACTCCCAAGACAAATGTCTCACACCCTTAGGAAAAATGTCATGATCCCTTAAGCCAAATGTCATGCACTCCCAAGACAAATGTCCCACACACCTAAGACAAATTTCCTACACCCTAAACACAATGACCTCAGGTCAAATTGTAGTAGCCCCAAGCCATTGGACCATGACAAATAATTTATGTGTATTTGCTGCAAATACACATTTAAAAGAATAATAAAACATGTATATTGATTTAATGTTAGATCTCAAGCCAAGAGGGTTTACCCTAAGATAAAAATTAATTTTGCATGTGCATATTGGCTTAGGATTGAAATATTTTTTGGGTATATTGGCTTAAGGTTGGAATTTGATTTTAGAATATGGTCTAAGGTTAGAATTTTTTTGGCACTTTGATCTAAAATTAAAATATTTTTTAGTATTTTGGCCTATGGTTGAAACAATTTTTAACAATATGACTTGAGGTTAGAAATCATATATGAATATGGCTCTTTTGATATTCTGTAGATGGTAAGTGGTCAGGACACAATTTTTTGTTGGGTTCCATTCTCTAGCTAGTCATGCTTGTTAGCTTAGTGGTTTTTTTTTTTCAGTACTTGCTTACTAACAACTCACTTGTGGGTTGTTAGAAGGTTAACTAATAAAAATTAGCCTTTATCTATGTATAAACTATCTATGAACCTAGTAGTTACCTATTTCCTACCTATCTATCTATATATGAGACCTATTTCTTACAGAATTGGTTATCAAGGTGAAACTAAATATTAACTTAGTTGAGGTTCATCCACAACTGAATAATAATAAACATCCATCCAGTGGATGGTGCACTAATGGGTGCTAGGTCATTATGGCTCACATGCATTAACCAACTTAAAGCATTGGTAGAAATTTTATTTTATTGGCCTTGCCTTTGTAGGCAAGGATTGTAATGGGCATAACAAGTTTTTAACTGCCCTCTGACTATGGATCAACAACACAACATCAGCTATGTACATAAAACATGCAACTCCACAAATTCATCATGCAATTTCACAAAGGTGTACAATCCTAAAAGAGCGATGTTATAATTCTATGAAATTTACTACATATAGGTCTACAAGGCTCGAACCACTCTAATTTCATTTGCTTGAAGATCAATTGACCTAATTGGCACATTAGAAATTTCCATCAATTCCCAAACCACACATAACATAAACTATTGCAACAAAATATACCGATATAACACCTACAACACCCACCCTGGAATGTCCCACAGAAATCCCTTAACAGATAAGAACTACAAATTTAGGCAAGATAGATGAAGCTCAATATTCCATCCACCTAGGTTTACATCCCTAGATTTTTCATCAAAGGATATTGTGTTTAGATTCATTATAGAATATAGTAGCTTTTAAGGGATTTTGGCCCCTAGGTAATAATAATAATAGGTCTAGTATTTTTATATGAGGCATTTTTGAAAGATGATATTTGGCTTGTGTTGAAACTTGAGATTAGTTATTATAGAGTTATAATATTTTGAAGTTTTTGGAGGAAAAGTTCAGCTTGGCAATGCGCCCTCCAAATGTACTATAAATTTTCTGCCGGTGCTTTAGGTACAACTTTTGATCTTCTCTATAAAAGTATGACTTCCGAGTTCCAACATCTTCAAGACTTCACACTAGTCGGCAAAATTTATGACCATATTGAAAGTGGTGGCGTGTTCAATAAGGGTCATGTTGAATGCTTTAGTGATGGCAACCATTGAAAATTTAGATCCAACCCACATGTCCGTATGTCCATGCATACCACAGTTTCCAACAATACTAGCCAAAGTGGCAGTTTTCCAGAAGAAAATTTAGCCAGATTAGGCTAAAATCCATATAGAAATTTGAAAAAAATGTAAAGGATCATTCTTTAATCTTGGCTAGCTATTAGAAACTATTATAAAAATTCTGGTCATTCATAAAACTTTCTCAAATTCTGGTGAATTTGGACCATTTTTTTTCAATGAAAAGTCCTTTAGTAATGTCGAAATGAAAACACAATCAAACACGGTTGTTGTTGTGTATATGGTTTTTGGTGATTAGTCAATCATTCCTTACATTCCTCCTACAACCAACTTGGTGGTAAGAAACAACACTCATTAGCATGGCCCCTGGTAGTGAATTGAAAAAGTCCATTAGTTGTTAGAATCTTTGCACAATGTCCCAAGTTTTGTTGCAATTAACAATTCAAAATGGTGACAAATCCACACAAGCCCTTGAATGTTATGCACTTTTTGAGGTTAAATACTTTTGTAATCATCATGTTCATGCATGATGTTTGATGAGAGCAAGTGTGAGCCCTAAGATGACAAATCCCACAAAATTTGATTTCAATGTAATGGAATCAAATCAAATCAAATCAAATGAAATCCCACCTTTGAATTTGGCCATCTTTGATTTCAAAACTTTGACTTTAAATGCACAAGTTCCAATGAAACCATTTCTTTTTAAAATTTTACTTTGAGTGTTTAAAAGGTGGCTGTTAACCTTTAACCTACTACCTAGTTACCTATATTGGTTACCATTTAACCTCATGATCTATCCATGAGATTTCAAGTTTTCAACTCTTAGCTCTAGGGAACCAGCACCCACCAATGCACCAGTTAATCATTCTGTCCATAGGATGTCTGTAATGTTGTATTTGGCTTCTATACCACCCTCCCACCTAGGTACCTTGTTAACCTATATTTTGGCCTTGCCTACCAACTAGCAACCCACCTTCCTACCTCCTCACTCTACCTACCCATTTTTTATCTTAATCTGGCTAAATTTTTATTTCTTGACAACATAAAATAAAATAAAATTCTTCGTTAAATTTGTATCTCTTTGCAAAACTTTTATCTTTTTCTAGTTCAACTTTTATCAAAACCTCTATTTATTTCTAACTAGATTTTTATTTTTTAACAAAACTTTTATATTTTCTTGGTAAGCCTTTATTTTTCAACAAAATCTCTATCTTTTCATGGTTAAATCTTTATCTCTTAACAAAGCCTCTTTATTTTAAAAATTAAATCATTACTTTTTTACAATTCTTTTATTTATTTATTTATAGTTAGACATTTATTTCTTGTCAAAACCTTAATGCTTCTTAACTAAACTTTTACATTTCAACAAACCTTCATACATTTTAATCAAACTTTTATTTCTTGACAAAACTTTGATCTCTTTCTAGTTAATCCTTTATCTCTTAGCAAAATATTTCTACTTTTTAATTAAAATTTTCTCTCTTAACAAAACTTTTGTATTTATTGACAAAAATTCTATATTAACGCCCTTATCTACCCACCCACATGCTATTATTTTTTTGGTTTTTTAATGTAAATATGTTTGTATATTTGTTAAGGTTTATGACATTTCTCATTGAGATTATTTAGGGTTTTATGTTTTTTTTTTGGGTTGATTAACTTTCAATTCTAGGGTTAATTTTTTCACTCATTTGTTTTTTAAATTTCAATAGCTTTAAAATTCAAAGCATAATTAGTTGTTATAAAATTCTCTTGTTTCTCATTTGTATGGTCTCCCTTGGATGTGGGTATCACATTTTTAAAATGGCTTTGTACAATGCAATACTCACACATGGGATCCTATCAAGACCACTTGGGTTTGGTTGAAGGTAATTAGGTGATGATCCAATTTTTAAATGCAATGTTTACACATGGGTACCTATCAAAACCACCTAGTTTTAGTTGAAGGTAATTGGATGATCCAATCTGAAAATGCAATACATGCATCAACTTGAAACCACCATTGATTTTTGTGACCCACATGTGGGTGGATGGAAATTGCCAAGTCTATAAAACCATGCCAAAAATGTCCATTACATACAATTCAACTCACACTTTAATCCCTATCTAGAGGAAAACCTTTTCTAGAACTACAGTCCACATCATTCAACTCATTCATTTGATGATAGGTTACTACCGCCTTTGTGATGTTCTCCACATGTTGGTGTGTATAAACGTGATGATGTTCTAGTTGGAGACAAACCTGTAATCACCACAAACTTGACCTTATTATTGCCACAAATTTACATCAATCCACAATTAACATCAGCATTCCTGAAACCCTAAGCCAAACAAAGGAAAAGGAAATAATTGGGTGTATATAAGGTCATATTGTCCATGAATTGTTTCATATTCATGAAAATTGATGACCACTTGATTTTTCATATTTGAGTTATTTTATTGCATTATATAAATGTAATCACAATAGACATGACATTTTTCAACAATTTATGTTTACGTTGTGGTGACCATGATGGATTCTTTGAAGCCCATATTGAATTTATGTACATTAGCAATATTCCACCTTCATAGAAAAAAGCCTACATGCATACACCTCACAATCCATAAAAAACTATTAAAACCTATAATTGGCATATAGGACCTCTTTAACTCCCTTGTTAACTTGTTCATGAAAGTACAAAGAAACCCAAAAGGCCATTTTCTCACAATTTCAAGTCAAATAACGAAACAAGGTGAATGAAATGCAAAACCAAGTGAACACATTATAAACTGAAATGGCAAAAAAACCCATAACTAAAAGAAAGCCTATAAGAAATATGCAAGAAAGGGATAATTCACCAAGTTTAAGAATTCATCATGCATCTGTAATTCATATGCATCCACAAGTTTACTTAATCATTGTGAGAAAAATCAAAATAGAAAAGGAACATATCATGTATGAAGATGAAAAGACTAACCATGTAAAAATTCACAATCAACCAAAAGATGTCAAATGAAATGCATTTAATCAATAATTTTAAAAAACAATAAACATCATACCATCTTCATAGCACGATAGTGATATCAACAAGCACCACACATTTCCATAGCATAAAAAGTCTTTAAAAAAAGAAAAGACAAAAATAAAGATGTCTACCATTTTGTTCTAATAAATGAATGACTTGGTTGAGCTTATCTTCAAGCTTGGGCCCTAAGTTCATGTCATCAATCCCTAACAATTTTATTCCTCATTTTACTTTAGTGGAATGATCGGTTGTCAACTTAAACATTCACATTCTTACTTGCTCCTTCAAAGACTTGACTACTATTATTGCATTTTCCTACAATTAATATTCAAAATGTAGTAAGGTTACTTGAGCAATGGAACAATAAAAAATTGATCAAAACATATTTTTATGTCAAATAATAGCTTACCTTCCAACTTTCCAAATATATTCCATCAAAATTAACACATTTGGACCTTCTAGCTTTCCAAGTACACACCACCAAACAACATAATATTCTTCAACAAGGAAATCCACGAAACAAAAAAAAACCTCATCAAAAGGTTTTTTTTGGGTTCAATCTTCTATACTAGTTTTCTCTCTTTCTTTTCCTTTTCTTCTTCTTCTTCTTCTTTGAAAAAATAAAATAAAATGATGATAAATTGCAAGCTTGTTGTCATCATTTACAATTGAAGGTTGCATGAACTTTCAAAAAACATAAAAAAATGCCCAAAGAGATTTACATGGAGGATCATTGAAGCTTGGAGGAGGGGTGGCAATGGTAGAAAAAGGTCAACGATGGCTACATCACCCCCCCCCACCCCCCGCCCCCCCCCCCCCACCCCACCAACCCCACAAAACCAAACACCAACACCAAAAAACAAAAAAAAAAACAAAAAAAAAAAAAAAAAAAAAAAAAAAAAAAGAAAATACAACAAAAAAAAAAAACAAAAAGAATCAACACAAAACAAACACAC
>Ga0116231_10013623_pt1 | contig 11313 bp, 5 predicted proteins | sample S1TSphgellanicum_2_FD_89695 | JGI IMG/M metagenome (GOLD analysis project Ga0116231, IMG submission 89695) | Host-associated microbial communities from peat moss isolated from Minnesota, USA - S1T2_Fd - Sphagnum magellanicum MG | ecosystem: Host-associated > Plants > Peat moss > Unclassified...
AGAAGAGCTTCAAGACATGAAGCTCCCCTTGAGAAGATTATTTGTATAAAGCTTCGTAACAAGTCAGGTTGGGGAATTATGTAATATGGAATGGTCAAGCCCCTGCCCATTATATTGGGTGGGGCACCAGGTGAGCCCATTAGGGCGAGCTAGGTGATGCGTGGGCAACATGATGGACTAGGGTGAGGCCATCCCACAACATTAAGGTCTGGGGTGGCAGATTCAACAATTTTAAAGGAATACTCATGTTCTAGCAAACATTTGAGTCACTATTATGAGTGTATGATCATCATTGGAAGAGTATGTCATATAGTGTGATCAAGAAATGACAATATCTGTCACTCAGGACCTTAATGTTTTTTTGAACCAGTGTTGTGATAATATATCTTTTTGTATACAAGCATAATTGTTGGATGTGTACGCAAAGATAACCAGGACAAGGGTAATTTTCAATTTGTGGTCGTGTACATAACCAGTGGAGTGCTTCCCAACCTTTAACCTTGTGGGTATGCATATCCTTATTAGAGGTAGGTACATATTATTCATATCTGCTCATTAAGTTTCAAGGTGTGTCAAATATTTATCTTGATTACAAATAGCAGCACATCAATGTTCTTGTGTAATGTCTTTGTGTCTTGCCTTCAGCCATTTGGGTGTGAGGTAGCTTGCCTGTGTTTTGCAATCTAGTCTTTAGAGTTCTTTGCTCTTCAATTGTTCATTTCCCCTATGATTCTGCAATTTGCACTAAGTATGCATAATATTGTGATGTTTTTGTGATCATGTCTTTGTGGATTATGATTTTGTAAGTTTTTGTAGTGATTGGGTCTTTGCATCAATTTGTTTTATATTGTTGTCATTTGTTGCATTGTGATCGGAAACTACAATCACACATAGGTAATGGGCTACCTTTATATTGAGCCATTACAGCCAATGGGGCAACCTCAATTTGAGAACTTAAGCAATTGGGCAATTCATTAGAGTCATCCAGAAAGTCTTATGATTAGAGGGCAAGAACACCCAGTTTAAGAATAAAAGGGCATCAAATGTATAACTGGGAAGGAAAATTTTACAAAGCAAAATAACTAGGACTCAAACTAGTTTTTCCACCAATTTTGTTGATAAACAGAGTTTCATCATGTCTTTCCTTTTTCCCAAGCGCCTCCACTATTGCTACATATGTTTTCACCCCTCCAACCTGTAGGACTACTGCAATTACTCTCTAACCTTGTGCATTAAATGCTGAGTTTTAACATTTCATAATGAGATTTTAAAATTTTCCTTAATTTGTGAATACAACTTAAAGAGGGGATAGGGAGCGAAAGCAGGCCCAAAGACTGGTTGACTTCAAAGAGAAGTCTATCAACAAATGCCATTTTAGCAAATTGGCAATAGGGCAACTGTAATTTGAAAATTAGCACAGCCATAACCTTCCAAAGACAAAATGCAAACTTGAACAAATATATTACATAAACCCCTAATCGACATCCTCCTCTTTAAACACTGTACAGAATATTTTATGTTGGTTTCCAGAGGGTGAAGACTAAGGTAAGGCCTGAGGTTGAGGGAATTATCAGAGGAAAGGGCAACACAAGGCAAACCCACTTCTGGTAAAACCCTTGACCAAGAACCTTACCTATCAATTTTTTTCTGTAACTTAACATATAAACAGAAGATCGCTCCCCCACAAAAACGGAAGATCTCACTGAAAAAATGGGAGATACCTCTGTAAGACAGAATGCCCTGGGATTTCTCTGAAATCAAATTTTGATGTAGAACCTGCCATCTGAATACGCCAGAAAATTTTTTGGCAGGTCTTTACATCTATACTATCATAACCAGACAACACTGATATGAACATCCCTAACATCCTGACCAGGAAAAATTTCTGCCTTGTGCATTGTATATGTAACAAAATAACTATATGTGAGAGTATATGAACCTAATCTTTTGCAAAATGTGGGGGTGAATGTTGAATACCAAAAGTAATTATATTCCAAATTACAACTTTCTGTTCCTAAAACACTTGAGAAACTTCCACCTATTTACAACTAATTTCCATCTACTTTGTGTGGACTCTATGTGCAAAGTAGGTGTTAAAGGTGGTACCTCCCCCTCCAGTTGTGTTGTTATCGGTTCATGTATAGGCCCATCAATATGTTTGTTTGCCTTGTACTTTATGATGGGTAAGGTCCAGAAGTGGGGGACATTTTCCAAATTGCAAGGCCAGATTCACAAGATCACCTTATCACAGGTCCGTTGTTTTGGAAATTCCCCCATCCTGGGGCTTACCCTACACAAAAGAAGATCAGTGCAAAGCCCAATGCCTAATTGCTTTGGAAAGTAGAGATACATCTTGAAGTCAATCTCTCCTCTGGTGTTAACTTTGTTCTCCCTCCTGAATATGCCTTTTATATGGGGCTGGTGTCAAAATCCATCAAGAAATATGTTGTGCAACCTTAACCCTAAAGAATCTTAAATTGGCCACCATGTACATAGATGGTAGAATGTGATGTGTCAATCTCAAATATACCACATGTCAACCTAAGCAATATTTTTACACTCTTAAAAAAGTCTCTTACTTTTCATATTTCTAAGGTTCTCCAGATGCATCATACTCCATTTTTGGTAACTATAGCTCTCCTCTAGTCTTCTGACTATACTCTAACAAGCCCTAACATGCATGTCACGACTGCATCCTCCTCTGAAGGTTGTGTTGAGAAGAACTCCTCGCACAGCACATCATTGTTATTTCACTGGCACTCAAGTTCTAAACACAAGTTCACCATTATGTAACAAGTACCACACTGAGATCTACCATTACTTATATAGCCGCTCAAAATAAGCTACAATATCCTTGGGCTAACAATTGAGCACAAGGCTGTTGAAGAACAACCTCTTGGTATATATAGACTAGTGCAAGAAACATTTTCGACATACCCAACAGCAAAAAGAGTGGAAACCTCTGATGAATTAAAGTTGAATTCACAAAACATATAAGGACTCAGAAAACACTCTAAAAGGAATCATGGGACCAATATTTCAATGTGTTATTCTAATTTTCCCATTGTGAAACAGAGGAATGATTGTATTTTCCCATTGTCAAAACAAATCATTTCGTGTTTGCATAAGGGAATTTATTTTTTCCTTGATGGTCACACTAGGAATCCTAAAAGAGTTTCTCTGTGACTTATTTACCACATGCAGTAACAGAGTTGCCCGCCTAGATTCTTGTACTGTCATGTTCCTTGATGAAACTATACTAAGAAAACAAAATTAAAATGCCAATCAATATTTATGTAGAGTAATGCTTCATATTCCTGTACATGTAGAACGTTACAATTAGCAGTTGCAGTTATGGAAATGATTAATCTATTTCCTTGAGTATTTATCAAATTCAGTAATTTGTTTTTAGCATGAGTCTCGTTCATGTTGGCTGGTGCCAAATCTTTCTGTTCTTGGAGATTTATACAATAGGAAGCTCACTGTAAAATCTCAAGTTGGTGCAAAGTTTCCTAATTAAGTTGCATGCATAATCCAATAGTTTATATGTTGCGGGCCTTGAAAATTGTGTTCGTGAATGAATTCCCCAAGTCCATTCACACTACTATTTTGCAGAAGATGGGTATCAAAATTGTTATCATGCCCCACTGTTATAACAAATCACAATGTCCTGAAGTTAACATCAACAATGGCAACTTGAAAATTGAACCCAAGCTAATTTCATCCACTCCCAACTTGTTTTTTTAAATTGAAGGGTGATGACCTTGGAGGCACTTGTTGTTGCAGCTTGCAGATTATGTGTCCTTTAAAGCTTGAACAAGCTTCAATCGTTAGTACTCAAAAAATGCTAAGGATTACATGCTGCTAGACGCAAATCTGTGATATCAATATGGTTGTCATAAGATCTATGATCAATTTGCAATTTTATTGATTAATACTTGGTCGAATAGAGCAAGCGTCATCTTCATAGAGTATATACATCATGAATCCATCATCAGAGTGGGTCAATTACCTGTTAAGAAATGAATCATTTGTGACAAGAAAAAAACTCATAAATTGTGACCAACAAAAAGCACATCAAGCCAGATCAGATGTACTCATTCTTTATTGCCAAGTTCCAATCACTTGATGATCCTGGTTCTTGAGGAAGATCAGGACAAAATTGAGGTATTAGTTTCAAATCCTATATCTGCCACCAGATACCTTAGCTCATCATCAGATAATGTAAACATTTTGTATAGGGTAAAGCCCTTGGGTGTGGGCATACATAATTTTCCAAAATAAGGGGGTCTAGGATGCCATTGGAATGGAGTCACGCACTGCATTTTAGTCCCCCACACATTGGCTTACCCATATTAAACACAAGGCTAAAGTTATATGGACTTAAACATACATATTAGATATGAGGCTTGGGAGGGGAGGGCTTTTACATCTACTCACTAAGAATGAAATGGGTCTTACACCTACAATCTCACAGGTGCTTTGACTTAGGTTGACCTAGGTGTAAGATCCATCCCACTTTTAAAGAATACATGTGTAATATCCTTCCTCTTTTCTAAGAGGTATCTTCACGGATATAAGGTTCCGTCCAAATACACTTAGGTAAAGTATTCCAAACGCTTTCCAAATCCATAGCCCATTCTCGGTGTGCTTGATGACACACTTTGAGTCTTTGAGATGCTATGATCTGCAGGACTAAGTTTTTGTTCCCAAAAACTGAAGACAAGGAAGAATGATGTCAATTTTTTTCCTTGTCATGGACTTCATTGCAAAACCTTTTGAAAGAAAAGAAAAGGCTAACAATTTAGTTGAAATCCAACTCCAAGGTTCATTATTCATATTGTTTTGCCATGGATACCCAAAATGAAGGAAATAGGTAGGTCCAATTTAGAGCCATATCTTTCTCCCATCATGGTATGTTTGAATATGACAATCTTGCAGATCTTCCAAATTATCCATTATATTGTGCACTTTTGGAACATCTAAATTTACTATTTTAGCAAGTTACAAATAGTCTATGAATACATTACATAAAAGTATGAGGCTAAAAGGGTGTTTGAAATATAAACAAAATCCTTACATTAGATTTTTATTTTGTAATCTAGGGGTCAATGTGCCATTAACAAGCTAATATATTAGCCAATAATAGTTCAAACATATTTTTAGGCAAATGTTTTGCCAAAAGAAAATTTTTAGCCATGGCTTGGAGAATGTAATCATGGAGATTGTTCTTTATTAGTTATAGTTCAAACATTTGATATCTAAATTCAAACCCTTGTGTTTTTCACTATAGTGGAAGGCTTGCTCCCAAACACATCCCCTAATTTGGAGTTCATAGCATCATGAACATCAACTTAAGGGCATAGGCCCAAAAATTAAGGGAGACATATAGAAGCACATCTTCCAAGTGTAAATTGTAAACTATATATATTTCAATGATGAAAAATTTGTATGCAAAGGGAAAAAGGTTCGAATCAAACCCATTTTTGGTTGGTACCACTAAAACCCATCACCAAAATTTAAAAGAAAAAAAATTCATTTAAATTAATTTTGAATATTATTTATTTTAAATTATAAATTTTACTATTGACTCACACCACATGAGGTTCCTGTCCTCACATACATATGCACTACATTAAAAAAATTGTAAATATTCACATAGGTTACACAAACAAAAGATTTTCTCTCCTAAAATGTTTCTAACATGTATACTTAAAATATTTAAATCTTCATCATTAAATGTCAAATTACACCATTTTAAAAATGTTCTTTTTGTTTATCAACTATAATCATCACAATACAACCCAAATTTATGACTGAAACAAAAAATAAAAATTATTATAAATTTATAAACATGATTGCAATGACCTTCTGATCCTAACCTTCAAATTTGCTCAAAAATTTGTGATTGCCTCAATTCACTATAAACATGTTCATTTTATCTTGAAAAAAAAAACTCAAATCTTACTTTCCTCGAACATTTACCATCACCACTCATTTGAAATATTAAAATTAAAGCTATACATGATTTGGATACTCTTTTAATATAAAATTTGAAATGAAGAGCTTTTCTCAAGTCTTATATTATCCAAATGTTGAATGGGTCTACAAAATTTTCTAATGCTTCCACCCAACGATGACTTTTCCCTCTCTTCAACTGCCAAAAGTTGCTTCCACATTGGGAGGTGCTTTCAAATATGAAGAAAAAAACCATTGAGTACTTTTCAATTTGAGAAGAATCCCTTCACCTCTCGAGAGAAGATTGTTTCCAGATTCTCCAAAGTGAACACAGCCAGCATGCTTCAGGCATTTGTAAATAACTATGTGTGTTTCAGGATCTCTGCATGTATGTAGAAAACTAGACCATATGCAACCCAATTGCTTGACCAGCAATTCCAACTCCGACACCCAAGGAATGGGCCAAGCTTGCTAGAGTGAATTATGGCTTTATTCCTCATGCAAGTCTGACATACTTGAAAATGGAATGCAAAATTTAAGTTCAGCCCAAGGGGACCCAATGTGATCAGACAAGGTGTGACGAGAAAGGGAGTCTTTTAGGTTTCTATAATGTGAATGCTATTTTCATAGGATCGTTTTAGGGTTTAGGTGTTGAACCACCGTCAACTTTCTTCATGCAGGCTGCAGGGTTTACCTTTTTGTCGCTTGTTAATGACTGTGAGTTGGAAGGTTTGTTGTCTGCGGTATGTGAAACAGGGTGACAGCTGAAGATGGATGGCCAAGCGCGATTCATGCATGCAAGGAAGATGGGAAGAGCAGGAGGTTGGACAAGGATAACAGATGGGATTCAAAGGAGAAAGAGGACGGGTGGCAAGGTAGAAGCGAGTGCAGTTTTTTGTGGTAAGAGTGAGCTGGCAGGATAGATAGTTGCTGTGTTTTTTTTCTGCTACACCAGTGACTATATGATGGCCGGCTCTGTGTTCTGGTTAGAATTAGGACTGATCAAGGGTTGATGCTGAAGGCTGATGATGCTTAAAGGTGATCTGAGCTGTAAAATTAGAAGCATATAGAGAACTGCATCTGTAGGGGTTTGGGGGAGACTTTACTTGGAAATCCAGTGGGTAGATCATAACACCTGAGTGGGAGCCAGAGAGCCAGAAACCTTTTTTTGGATATCCTTGGGACTGGGCAGAATGTGAGAGAGAGAGAGAGAGAAATAGGATGGAAAAAATTACAGCAAGCATTCATAGATCCATATTTCTCATAGAATTCTGTCCCCTTCTTGAGTAGTTGCAAACCAACTTGGTGTACTGGTTCAGTTGTTGAGTAGTACCCAGAAGTTGATTTGTGTCAAGTACTAGCATGAGCATTTCTGTGTGTTAATCTATGTAGAGGGGGGAGAGGGTAATTAGCAGCTCATCACAGACCGAATGAACATTGAGAGCTCTGACTTCAAGCCAAGCCCTACAAACATCTTGCACTCACAATACAAGAATGCCGCTGTCCCCAGCAGCAACTAAGGACTATTACTGTAGCAGATTTAGGATAGGTCGGGCCTCCTAATTTTGTAGACGTCTACAAAATATACAAAATAGCTTATTTTGTGGACATTCCCGAAATTAGTTTGTTGGCAACTAAAATTATTTAGTAGATGGGCGTATTTTCGTCAGTTTATTGCAGTAGATTCGCTAGCACGTGGCGTTGCTTGCACTGAAAGATACCTTCTAATCATTAGCTGCTAGCCGTTAGCGACTCAGATTGCCCGAAATTATTTCGGGCAAGCTAATTTCAGTGAAATTAGCCCAGTCTATAATTAGGGCTGTCTATAAATTGTAGACAGTCCTCAGATTGTTTTGTAGGCAAACACTTTTATTTTGTAGACATCTACAAAATTAGGAGGCCCGGGATAGGTTGATGTGTGTGCATCTTCTTAAGAACCATCCAATAATGGAGGATCAGAAGCAATGGGATCCCAGAATCAGACTGCTGTAATACTGCCTGTTTGACAGGAGATGGTTTACTGACCTTATAACAGGAGTAAAGTTATGTGAGAAGCAGAGATGTTTTGTGCACCCTTCCTTTTTGGTTACACCAACTCCACTTACAAAAGAAGAGGAAGTGGTTTCCGAAGAGTCTAACACCACCCAATGAAATGACAGCAACCATTGCACTGCCTCATCTGGAGCCAAGTATCAAAATTTCGCAGTCAGAAATGCCCATCCATCCTGAACACAAATACACAAAGCCAAAGCTTAGTGCCATTAACTACTGGCCAGTGGGCACTAGGCTATTACTCTGATGTAAAGGGCAGACAAGAGTACTCATGAGGGCCACCCAGACATAGTATAGTCAATGGAGAATATTTCCCATTCTGCATACATCAAGACTTTCCAAATCCTTTGCAAAATGAATGGGCAACTTTAGTAGGAACCCTAATATGATGATTAGGTCACATCCAGGTTTGGAAAGGAGATACACTCTACAGGAGAGATGAAGGATGAAACAGGGCTACCCTTGGCCACAAAAAGAGTGTACACCACTGGTACATTGATCTGCCAGCTGTACTACCGAAATGCTGTAAAAAAGAATCATTTTTCACGTATTCAATTGGTGCAACCATGAGCCTTAGAATAATTGAGGTTTATGAAAAAGTATTTTAGTTTTGTCTAAAGGGTCTCCATGATTTACCTGTACACTTCTATATACAAGCACTTCCAGGGGATCTCACCAACAGCAACACTTCTGGCTTTGGACTCTCAGGTGAGAATTGGGTTTGTAGCATGGGTTCTATTCCCATATTACCATTTGTCAAAGAAAGAATAGTTGATAGATGATGTAGGTCTTGGTGTTCATATCAGAATTCTCCGTTGCTAATGCATGATGTATGGAGAATGTGTGTGTTGAAGTCAAACCCTGCAGTCAACCATAACCGCCTCACCTGTGCACCCACAAAGCATTCAGGGACTAGTTGCTACAGCTTGCAAGATCCGATCACAAATTAAGACACCAAACCTAGTCATCACCAATACAAGTCCAGATACAGCAGCCAATCAAAAGGACTGAGAGGTGTAGCACAAGATTCCATTCAAGGGGAAAGCTTCTAGTGGTGACTATCTTTCAGATCTCGATTAGAGTTATAAGAATTCCCAGTGGAAGAAAAAAACTCTTGGTTAAACAAGCATCAACAAGTCTTATTGCAGCATTTTTGTTTCTTCAAACTAAAAGCTTTTCATCAAAGGCCATACGGAAAGACAACCACACTATGATCTTTAACACTAATATAAACATCCCGGCTAAAATACCTACATAGGAACTTTCAGGTGGCAAAGAAATCATGGATCAAAACTCAATTTTTTTTCATCCATGTTGTGTGACATAGTAACCATTACTTTCTGAATTTGCCCTTGTGAGGTCACATTATGGAATTGAATCAACCAAGTCATCGAGATAAAAAGCCCTATAGGCACAAAAAAATTAAGAAAAATCCTTAAGTGTATATGCAATGAAAATTACGAAAGTGAAATTTGATTGTTGCAAAATGGATCATTCTTTTCAAGGCTTCTTTTAACATGCATACACTAGGTATTGCGAATTTTTGTTGTAATGCTCACACTGGTTTCAACAAACTGTTATATAACTTTAAGAACCAATCTACAAGAACATGAGATTTTGACTTTGACCCAAATTGGTTGTAAATTCTAGAATATGTGATATAATCATTGAGTCACAAGTAGCTCTGTCCTATAAGGGGCAAGTCAATATGTTGTCTCTGGAGGGCAAAAACACCAAATGAAAAGGATGTTGCAATCTTGATGCATGTAACTATTGATTTGCAATTGCTTTTACCTCACTGGACGCACACATTGGAATGAAATGATTACTCCAAATTTAACCATGTGAACATGTTTGTTGGCTTGCCATATTTCTACTTTCAAACTCTATGACCTTCCCAACCTCACAAATTACATAAATATTTCTTCTTGTTCAGATTAACTCTGCAAGTACAGATGCAAGGAAGATCTATTGCATCTTTGGATTTGTTTCAATATGCCAAATCTGTTTGTATGCCAACTTTGATTATCAGATGCTTGGGTTGCTATGAATACTAGTCATCAAATGTTTGAAGCTACTAGATGTACTAGTTATTAATTAGCATGCTTAGCTTTGCTTTAATTATCTATCTTCGGTCAGTGCACTATTCAATGAACATAGTACCGATAGTTTAATTATGGTATGTCTCAAATTGCCAATGACGTCATGTCATACTTCACAGGATGATACTTCAGCCCAAACGCAATTTATGATAGCATCCAATTTTATATGTTGTGCCATTATAACCAAAGCAATACATTTGGCATCGACTTCATTCTTTCTTTCAGCTTCATCGTGTCCATTGACAGAGAAGTTTAACAAAAACTGGGATTAGCAAGACAAGGGCATGGGCAACACTCCTAACAGCAACATACCAGTTTCCTCTACCCCCTGTCACTCATGCAACCTGCAACAGTAAAGAAAGATAGACAGCAGACTGTACCTCGTTCAGGCGAAGTTCACTCTTGTACAGCTTTTGGTTCCGGCGCAGTTCATAGTCTTCCTGCAATGCAAATCCATTTCATTATGAAATTTTCAAATATTAATAACTATATTATATTTGTATTTATGGACCAAATCACAATATTAAATTAATACGAGGTTCTGATATTGGCATCCAAAGACATTTAAAAGAAAACTTAACTTATTAAAATCAGATGTAATTTAAAAGGTATCTATAAATTTATTACCTAGATCAGAGTTTAAATTATTACATTTGAATTTTGTGAAATATTTGGAATTGATGTAATGTCTTAAGAGTTTTAAATTTTTAAAAAGTCAGTAATTATTCTAATCTTCTCAATATCAATTACACGAACATGGAGAAATACTGTAGAGTATTGGGCACATAAAAAAGAGCCAGTACAAAATCCAGCAACATGAATTCCATATGGAAAATCCTGCATTGGTTTTTTAGTGTACCTGGAGAGTACCTTACCTGTCTAAAGAGCCAGTGGGTTTTACGAAATCATAATTGCCCACCTCTGTGGGCAGTACAATTTCGAAAAGCCTGGCATCATTTTTTCCCATAATACCCAGCAGGTATCTGGAAACCTACCTGCTGGACATCAGGGGAAATTGTTTTCTAAAAAGCCAAGTAAAGCCCTTTTGGAGGGGGGGAGGGGCTCGCTGGGCTTTATGGGAATTGAGCCCACACTCATCTCCGGCTTGTGGGGCCCTTATTCCCATAAAGCCCTTTTCCAAAATCCATGGAATTAATTCAACACATGCACACACAGAATCAGTTGCAGGCTGAGTAAATGC
>Ga0116231_10013625_pt1 | contig 11312 bp, 12 predicted proteins | sample S1TSphgellanicum_2_FD_89695 | JGI IMG/M metagenome (GOLD analysis project Ga0116231, IMG submission 89695) | Host-associated microbial communities from peat moss isolated from Minnesota, USA - S1T2_Fd - Sphagnum magellanicum MG | ecosystem: Host-associated > Plants > Peat moss > Unclassified...
ACAAAAGCAAATATTGATCGTCGATCGGGATGTTGCCACCGTCGAGCCCCTGCGCCAGAAGTTGGCGGAATCGGGTTTCGTCGTGCGCGCAATCACCGACGGGCGTGCCGCCGTGACTGCGGTCGCCGAGCGTCCGCCGCATCTCGTGATCGTCGATTGGAATATGCCCGGCTTCGCCGGGCTCGAGTTGATTCAGGGCGTGAGACGTTTGCGGTCGCCGCAGGCGATGCGGCTGATCATCCTCTCGGCGCTCGCCGCCGAAAGCGACGTGGTCACCGGGCTCGATCTCGGTGCTGATGACTATATCGCCAAGCCGTTTTCATTGCGCGAGGTCGTGGCGCGCGTTGCGGTGATCATGCGCCCGCGCCGTGGACGGGAGACGCACGAGGTGCTCACCTGCGATGGGCTCGTGCTCGATGCGGCAACCAATCGGGTAACGGCCGACGATCACTTGGTGAACTTGCGCGGCGTCGAATATCGCTTGCTCGAGTTTCTGATGACCCACGCCGGTCGCACTTTCAATCGCAATCAATTGCTCGCCCAGGTGTGGGGCGATGATAGCGACGTCGATGAACGGACGGTCGATGTCAATGTGCAGCGATTGCGCAAGATCCTGACCGCTCCCGGCTACGAGGCCTACATCCAAACGGTTCGAGGTTTCGGATACCGCTTTGCGCCGCCACGCGCGAACGGCGAGGGTTGCTGATCCGTTTTAGTGCGCAGCGCATCACAGAACTCGTGTTCCACAGCACGTTCCACGCCTAAGTTCCCTTTTTGTCAAGAAATCTTCTTGCTGAAGTAACCCCGCCGTCACACGGACAGTCGATTCTGACCCCGGTTCGAAGGTTTCATGGAGGACGATCCATGGTGGAACGACAGCCCCCTTTGCTGAGAACGCGCTCGGTCTTCATCTCGGATGTCCACCTGGGATTCAAGGGTTGCAGTGCGGATCTGCTGCTCGACTTCCTGCATCACGTCGAAATGGACTATTTGTTCCTGGTCGGCGACATCATCGACGTCTGGAGCATGCAGAAGAGCATGTACTGGCCGCAGGCACATAACAACGTACTGCGCACGATCCTCGGCAAGGCCAAGCGCGGCACGAAAGTGATCTTCGTCCCGGGTAACCACGACGAAGTCTTCCGAGATTTCGACGGGGCCGTCTTCGGCAACCTCGAGATTCACCGTGAGTATGTTCACGAGGCGGCCGACGGTCGCCGCATGCTCGTGCTCCACGGCGACGAGTTCGACAGTGTGGTCAAGTTCAGTCCTTGGCTCGCAAAACTGGGCAGCAACATTTACGACGTGCTGCTGGCCGCGAATCCGTACATCAATTGGGTGCGACGCAAATTCGATCTGCCGCACTGGTCATTGTCTTCGTACCTGAAGAACAAGGCTAAGAAGGCGGTCCAGTACATTGGCAGCTTCGAAGAGGCCGTCGCTCAGGCCGCCGCCAAGCGCGGGGTCGACACCGTCGTCTGCGGCCACATCCACCGCGCCGAGATGCGCGAAATCAACGGTGTGCTCTATTGCAATGACGGTGATTGGGTCGAGAGCTGCACGTCCCTGGTCGAGGACATGAACGGCCATCTGCGGCTCATCGACTGGCCGAAACTGCGCGCGCAGGCGCCCCTGGTACCCGTCGCGGTGCCGGTCGGACAAGCTGCGTAACGGAAATGCCCCCTATTGTTCATCGGGCCGTCAACTGAGAGTGGTCCAATAGCGTTATCGAGCTGAAGGGTCCTGAGCGGAGCACAGCGATGAACGAGATTCTCGAAATGTGGAGCCATCCGTGGCATGCCTTGCAGCGGAGCCTCGCGACCAAAGGCGGCAGCGACGCGGCTTGGTCGATGGTCGCGGGTCGCAGGATGACCGGCTGGCCCGCGTCGCCCAATGCGGTTGGCGCACAAGATTCCTGGCTCGTTCGCGCACCGGCGCGAGTGCAGCCATCGGTCAGGCGGGGCCTGTAACGCCGCCTTTTTTTCTGTCGATACCCTGAACGATCTTGGCCTCCTCGCGAGGCCATTTTTTATTCGGCCCCCGAAGCGTCTCCGCGGGCGCCGTCAACGGTCAAAGAATTGCCGCAAAACTGTCTGCGAACCGTCATGTTCGCGTCGCAGGATCGGAGCACGATTGAACAATACACAGGAGCCATGCAAGCCATGAGCAGTCTCGACTTCGATATCGATGCGAAAATGATCCAGCTGGAAATGGAGTGGCGCCAGGCCTATGAGGCCAGCGTCGCGGCCCGTGCCGAATACCAGGCCCTCGCTGCCAACCGCAAGGCGGATGCGGCCATGCTCGACCTCGCGCAGGAACGCCTCGATCGGGCCGAGGCGGCCAAGGCCAAGATCATGATCAAGATCGAGCGGCTCGAAGACTCGCTACTGGGTCAGGATTGAGGCAATTGCGAGCTGCCAGCAAAGCGACAGACATTCGTTCAGCCACAACGGAGGCGTTCATGAATAATCGCAATCCTGAGGGCGATGCCGCAGCGGAGCGTCTCGAGCGCCGTTGGTTCGCCGCATTCAAGGCCGCGTCCGGCGTGCGCGCCGAATGCGAAGATCTTCTCGATGCCATGGCGCGCGCCGAGGCCGCATGGAATGACGCACGGGCGCGCCTCGCCGAACTCGAGGAACTGCGGGACGCGCTCGGCGAGGAACTTGCCGAGTTGGATGCCGCCGAGATCGGCGCACCGGCAAACCGCAACCGAGCCTGCGTGATGTCCGCCGCGTAAGCTGCTATCGGCCGAAACCCCCCGAGACACGCACACCGACATATTCGTCACCGGCCGTAACACGAATGACATTCTAGTCCCTGAGTATTGCGGGCTGGTTCGAATGATGGGATGTCAGGTGCCGCAATTGACAACGATCAAGGCGATCGCGTGATCGTGTCCAAGAAAATCCGGGGAATCATGATTTTGACGCTGCTGCAAACGCCGCTGATCGCGGGCGCCGCGGAGGCTCCGCCAGCTGCCGCCCCGGCCAAACCCGCGTCCGAGCCGGCTCACGAGCGACTGTTTCCAATTCTCGAGTATCGCGTCGAGGGTAATAGCGTCATGAAGCCAATCGACGTACAACGTGCCGTGACGCCCTACCTTGGATTGGGCAAGTCCATCAAGGACGTAGAAGCCGCGCGCAAGAGCCTAGAAAACGCATATCACGAACGTGGCTATCAAACGGTTCTCGTCAACATACCTCCGCAAGAGGTCAGTACGGGGGTCGTGAGGCTCAACGTCGTCGAGGCTCCCGTTGGCCGCTTCGAGATCAAGGGTTCGCACTACCACTCCCTCGATGTGATTCGAGCCACCGTACCGCAGCTGCAGCCCGGGGTCACACCCAACTTCAACGAAGTGCAAAAGGAGCTCGCCGCGGTCAATCGCTCGCAGGATCTGCATGTAACGCCGGTGCTGCGCGCATCAACCACTCCGGGCCAAGTCGACGTCGATCTAGACGTCAAGGATGAATTGCCGCTGCATACGCAGCTCGAGGTCAACAATCGCTACAGCGCAAATACCGCGCACATCCGCGTCATCGGCGAGGTCAGTTACGACAATCTTTTCCAAAGTAATCAGAGCGTGAGCCTTCAGTATCAGATCGCTCCTGACGACCCTAAGAACGCGAAGATTTTTGCGCTTTCCTATGTGATTCCGACCACGGCCGGCTCGGCATTCGCGTTCTATTGGGTCAAATCGCAGAGCGACGTCGCGTCGGTTGGTGACCTCAACGTCATCGGTAACGGGAGTATCTACGGATTCCGCTACGTCAAGCAGTTGCCAAACGCCACGGCGAGCTTCTACGACAGCTTCACGGCGGGCCTCGATTACAAGAGTTTTGAACAAGAAGTCGTGCTGCCCGGTAGCGGCAGCATTCCGACGCCCGTTGAGTACACGCCGTTCACACTCGATTACAGCGCGACTTGGCTGGGCGCCGTAGGTTCCAATGACCGTCGTCCGGCCGCAACGACCGGAGCGCGCAGCTCGACGACCTTGGATATCAGCGTGCATTTTCTCGCCGGCGTGTTCGCAAGCTCGACGCAATTCGCTGATAAGCGCGCCGGTGCGGGTCCCCAATACCTCATTTTTACCCCAAGTATCGAGCGGCAACAGGTGCTGCCCGGCAGCTTCAGCCTGTCCGCGAAGCTTAACGGCCAACTTGCGAGCGGTCCCCTCATCAATAACGAGCAATTCGCGATCGGCGGCCTGGAAAGTGTGCGCGGCTATACGGAGTCGGAGCGCCTCGGCGACAACGGGGTCGACCTGCAGCTTGAATTGCGCACGCCGCAGCTGTTCAGCAAGGCGACCGCCGGTGCGACGCAGCTCTACGCCTATTTGTTTGCGGATGGCGCCCGCGTGCGCATCCTCGAGCCGCTGCAGGACCAAGTCGCCAACTACCATCTCGGGAGCCTAGGTTTGGGTTGGCGCAGCAAGTGGCGCGGTTTGACCGTCGATGTCGACGGTGCGCGTGCGATGACTCAAGGGTTTGTCACCCGCAACGGCGATCTCAGTGCGCAGTTCAAAGTCAGTTACGTCTGGTAGTTCTCGATCAAGAAGGCCTTATTCGACATGAAGCAGTTCGCGAGAAACCTTATCTGCCTTACGGTGTTGTTACCGGTGGTCGCGCTTGCCTGGTGGAGCGACGACTGGAAGCAACGTACCGCCGTAACTTTGAATACGTCGGCGGCCGGCGTGCCGATTCAGGAGACGCTCAACAACGTCGCGATCCCGGTACGACTGCACTCGGGGAATTTCGACTTCGTCGGCGCCAAGCTTGACGGCTCTGACTTGCGCGTGATCGCGGGCGACGATAAGACTCCGCTCAAGTTCTGGATCGAACGCTACGACAGCGTCAACGAACTCGCGGTGGTCTGGGTGCTCGTGCCAAACATTCTGCCTGGCACGGACAAGAACACCATTTATGTCTATGCCGGCAACGATAAGGCGGCCGCCGATGCCAATGGGCCCGGCACACCGTCATCCATCGCGGATGCGGCGACCCTCGCCGCGTTTCACTTTGACGAAAAGGATGGCGTTGCCGCCGATCAAACGGGTGCGATCAAGGCAAACGCCGCGACCGCACTGGATATCAATGGGTTGCTCGGTCAGAGCGCCCGCCTCAGCGGCACGCCGATCGTCTGGCCGGCGAGCGACAAGATCAAAGCGGCGGCTGATGCGCCATTCAGCGTCTCTCTGTGGGTGCACCCGGATGCGGCCTCGGGCACCCTGTATTCGCAGGGCCCGCTGCAGATCGCGCTCGCCAATGGCAAGCTCAGCGCATCGCTCGGCACGACCAGTGTCGCGGGCGGCGATGTCGCAGCGGCCGCCTGGTCCGAGATCGCACTCACCATCGGTGCCGGAAAGCTCACGCTGTACGTCAATGGCGTGCTCGCCGGTCAGGGCGATCTCCCGAAGCCGACGCCTGCCATCGAGGGTGAGATTCGCGTCGGCGAGGGTTACCAGGGGCTCATCGACGAGCTAGACATCGCAAGCGTCGCACGGAGCAAAGACTGGATCGATCTCGGCTACGCGGCGCAGAGCGCGGACGCAAAACTCATCGCGACCAAGACCGAGACTTCGGCGACGCAAAGTTCGGGTGGCAGCCAAGGCTATTTCGGCATCCTATTCAAGAGCCTGACGCCGGATGCTTGGGCCATCATCGCGATCTTAGGTGTCATGTTCCTAATCGCGGTGTTCGTGATGATTACGAAGGCGCTGTACGTGAGCCGCACGGATCGCGCCAATCGCCTTTTCTTGAAACAATTCCGCGATACGAACGATGTGCTGACGCTGCAGACCGACGCAGCCGCAGCCCAATGGGGCAATTCCTCGCTGTATCGGCTCTATCAGGCCGGTTTGCGCGAACTCGTCAAACGCAAGGTGGGGCAAACCGAGCGGCGCCTATCCGGGCCTTCCCTCGACGCGGTGAAAGCTTCGATCGACGCCGATTCGGTGCGCGAGGGCTACGCCTTGAACTCCCAGATGGTGCTGCTCACGATCGCGATTGCAGGCGGCCCGTTCTTGGGGCTGCTCGGAACCGTGGTTGGCGTCATGATCACCTTCGCCTCGATTGCTGCTGCCGGCGACGTGAACGTCAATGCGATCGCGCCGGGTATCGCGGCTGCCCTGTTGGCGACTGTCGCTGGTTTGAGCGTCGCCATTCCGTCCCTGTTCGGCTATAACTATCTGGCCTCGCGCATCAAGACGATCGCTTCGGATATGCAGATTTTCATCGACGAATTCGTCACGCGTGTGGCCGAGACCTACGGTGCCCAATGAGCGCAGGTCCACAAGCAGAAAATCAGCTCTATGACGACATCAACGTCACGCCCATGCTCGATTTGGCGTACGTGCTGCTTGTGGTGTTCATCATTTTGACCACCGCGGCCGTGCAAGGGGTCAAGGTACAGTCCCCGCTTACGCACGCGGCCAACAATCTCGCGCGTCCGCAGACCCGCGCGATCACCGTGACCGCCGATGGCGCCATCTTCTTGGATGCTTACCCGGTAACGCTGGATCAATTGCGGGCAAGTCTCGCGCAATACAAGGCGGCCAACCCGAACCTCCCGGTCGTGCTCAAAGGGGATTCCGCAGCGCAATACCAGACCATCATGGACGTGCTCGAGGTCGCGAAGAAACTCGACATCACGGAGATCGGACTCGTGACCAAGCGGGAGGCCAGCTAAGTGCAGGTTCAAACCGAGTCGAAACCCTACGACACGATCAACGTCACGCCGATGCTCGACCTCGCCTACGTGCTTCTGGTCGTGTTCATCCTCATGACGACGGCGTCGATCCAGGGACTCACGATTTCGATGCCGAAGCCGTCCAATAAGCCGGTCACGGAGCAGCATGAAATGAAGGTCGTGCAGGTGACCCCGAGCGGCGCCGTGCTCGTCAACGGCACCGGCGTGAGTCTTGCCGAACTCGAGGCGCTGCTCAAGTCTGCGCAGGCGCGGGATCCTAAATTCACCGTCGCGATCAAGGGGGACGCACGTGCCCAGTACGCGAAGGTCGTGTCCGTCATCGACCTTTGCGATCGCTTGGGGGTCAATATGGGTCTCGTGACCGCACGGATCGGGACTTGAAGCGATGAGCGAAATGGCCATGCAACCGGTCGCGGGGGATCCAAGCAAACGTTGGTTGCAACGCGGACTGATCGCGCTCGGCCTCGCGTTATTTTCGGGCGCGCTCGTGTGGGGTGCGATGCATCTGACGCACCAAGCGGATGGTCCGACACGCCAGGTCGCGCGCATCATGATTTTGCCGGACGCACCGCCGCCGCCGCCACCGCCACCCGACGAGAAAAAGCCGCCGCCGCCCAAGGAAGAGAAAACGATGCAGCAGCAGGTCGTGCAGAAGCAGGAAGCGCCGCCCGAACCTGCGCAATTGAAGATGGAAGGCGCGGCCGGCGAGGGCCCGAGTCCGTTCGCCTCCGGCGACGTCAAGCAAGATTATATCGGCGGCGACATCGGCAACGGGTCGCGCTATTCGGCCTATGTGGCGCGTCTCGAGCAGCGGGTGCAGGACGAATTGACCCGGCACAACGTTCACCAGAAGGGATTCCGGGTTTTTGTCTGGCTGGCGCCTGACGGTGCGATTCAGCGCTACAAGGTCAGCGGTGCCGATCCCGCGACCGAAAAGGAAGTGCACGATGCGCTTGCCGAGCTCGAACACGCTGGCGAGGCGCCGCTGGCCGACATGCCGATGCCGGTCGGCCTAAACATTAACTAGGATCCAATTCCCCATGAGGTTCGTTCGACCATGAGAATTCGCTGGCACCACGCGCTCTTAGGTTTCGCATTGGCGGTCGCCGCCCCGCCGAGCTTTGCGGATGAGGCGGAAGAACTTCGCCGTTTGCGCGATACGACGATCAACCTCGTCAACGCGCTGGTCGAGCAGGGTGTGCTGACGCGCGCGAAGGCCGACGAGATCATTGCTCAGGCGAATCAAGCGGCTGCGAAGGCGCCGGCCGCCGCCGCGATACCGCCGCCCGCAGCAGTGCCGGCCGCGCCGCCCGGTGTGGTCGCCGGCGCCGCGCCGCCGCCGGGCGAGATCCGGGTTCCCTATGTCCCGGAGACCGTCAAGCAGGAGATCACGGATCAGGTCAAACAGGATGTGCTCGCGCAGGCGAAGACCGAACGTTGGGGTGACCCGAACGCGTTTCCTGAGTGGCTGCGCCACTTTTTCTTTTACGGAGATCTGCGTATCCGAGGCGAAGCCGATCGATTCCCGAACGATAATCCGCCGAATGCCTCGGTGGACAAGCTGCAGGCCAACGGCGTCAATACGAATAATTCCACCGATCCAGTTAATTTGATCAAGGTTCGCGGCCGCTTGGGCTTCACGGCGACCGTCGGCGATACGATTACGGTCGGTTTAGGGCTTGCCAGCGGCGGCGTTGGATTGGGTAGCAATGTCGGCAGCGACAATCAAACGCTGGGCAACTACCAGGCGCATGGTAGCGTTGGCTTTGATCGGGCCTATATCGCTTATCAGCCCGAGTCTTGGCTGAAATTGACCGGGGGCATACTCGGCGATCCGTTCTACCGGCCGACCACGCTGGTCTGGGCGAACGACGTGAGCCTCCAAGGTTTGATCGCACAAGTGAATCCCACGTTCGGCCCGCACTGGTCGATGTTTTCGACGGTCGGCCTGTTCCCGATTCTCTACAACCCGCCCACGCCGACCTCGAGTTCGCCGAACAAGTGGCTTTATGCGTATCAGTTGGGAGTCGATTTCCGCGCGACTCGGTCGCTCGACTGGGGATTGGCAGCAGCCTTGTATGATTATCGCAATATCGAAGGCATCCCTAACCCTACGATCGCGGCGGCCGAAGGTGGCGAGTACAACGGCACGGCGGCGCCGTACCGGCAGACCGGGAACACGGTATTCGACATCAATAATCTGCTCAATTTGCAAAACGGTACGAACAATTATCTCTATGGCCTCGCATCGAAATTCCATGTCCTGAACATTTCAAGCTCGCTCGACTATGCCGTCGGCGATCCGATTCACGTCATGCTGAACGCCGACTGGATCCGCAACCTGGGTTTCGATCAGCAGGAAATCTTTAACCGCACCGGCGATGAGGTCGATCCGCAAACTCGCGGCTGGCAAGTCGCCACGCTCGTGGGCTACCCAGACATGGCGCGCAAGTATTCTTGGCAGGCGTGGCTCGGGTATCGCTATGCGCAACGCGATTCCACGGTCGATGCGTTCACCGATCAGGATTTCCATCTGGGTGGCACGGATGCGAAGGGCTATTACCTCGGCGCGCGTTTCGCGTTTGAAACCAACACGGCGATCGGTTTCCGCTGGTTCGTCGCCAAACAAATCAGCGGCATTCAGCTTGCCGGCCAAGACGCAACGTCGTCCGAACTGGCGTATTCGATCAACGTGCTGCAGCTCGACCTCACGACGTCTTTCTGAGGGATAACTCGATGCGACATTTGCGGACCGCATTGGTCATGATCAGCTTGTGCGCGACGGCGACGTCGACCGTTCGAGCCGCCGACGACGAGGCCCGGCTCAAGGAAATGCTGCATCGCACGCAGGAGGCACTACGTCAGGCGCAGTCGGATAACGCTGACTTGCAGCGCGCGAAGACCGAGGCGGAACAGAAGCTGCAGGCCGCGAGCAAGCAGCTCGATGCGCTACAGAGCGCCGATAAGGGACAGAAGGCGGAGGAATCGGCGCTGCGGGCGAAGCTCTCGGGCGCAGAGGGCTCCAAAGATGAACTCAACCGTAAGTACGCCGCCGCGGCCGAGCAACTCGCCGCGACGAATGCGAAGCTTTTGGATACCTCGAAGCAGCTCAGTCTGCGCGATGAGGAGGTTAAGGCGACCAAGCAGGCGCTCGAGCAAAGCAGAACGGAATACGCGAGCTGCGAGAACAAAAACATCACGCTCTACGGGTATTCGGAGCAAGTTCTGAAGCTCTACAAGAACAAGGGCGTATGGGCCTCGATATCGCAGAAGGAGCCGGTTCTGGGTCTCAAAGAAGTTCAGGTCGAGAACGTGGTCCAGGAATATCAGTTGAAGTTCGAGAGTCAGAAAGTCAAGCCATAGTTGCGAATCGCGCGACGCAACCGGCTTGCCTGAAATCAATCCAGATTGGGAGGGGCAATTTCGATCATGAGGTTCCGTTATTTTTTTCCATTCGCGATGCTGGTTCCAGCGATGTCTTGGGCAGGCGAGCCTCTGCTCGCCGGTACTTGGATCATCCAGCCCGAGTTGACGACCTTCCAAGTGTTCCGTTCCCCCGTGTTGATTCCGCCCTTGATCAGTCTCGACCACGGCGTATACCGACGCATCGACTGTCGCGGCGATCCGATCGAAATGCCGGCCGACGGCAGCTTCCACGAGGTCAAAAAGCAGCCCTTTTTCAACAAGATGTCGGTACGTGTAGTCGATGGTCGACGCATCGCGATCGAACAGAAACTGGGCGATAAGACGACGTGGACGGGTACCTATACGGTGGCCAAGAGCGGCGCCGAGATGACATTAGAATTCGAGAACGATGTTGCCGTAACGCCGGTGACCGGCGCCATCGAGTATGTGCGCGAAGGCACCTCGGTTGCGGGCGCGCACCCGATCACTGGCACATGGAATCCGCAGAAATTGATCCGATTGTCGCCGAGCGGCGTGAGTCTCACGTTTACGCTTGGGCGAACTGCCACAGGGCAGGATCGGCACGATACCTTCACGTTCCTTGCAAGCGATGGACTCAACGGGGAAGGAACAGCCGATGCGCACGATTACCCGCTGCGCGGGACCCTCGACGGCGCGACGCTGTCGCTGTATCACATCGCGTCAAACGTCTGGTCTATGAACCGCAAACAAAACGGGGCGCTGGTCGAAATGTGGAGCGCGAAGGTCTCGGACGATGGCATCAACATGGCGCTCAAACGGACCGATTTGATCTGTCACGAAATCGCGAACTTCACGTTGAAGAAACAAACGCCGCTGTGAGTTGCTGTCACGAGGGCTGGAGAAAGGGACATCGACGCAGTGCGACATAATGAGCTAATCAAATTGGGGCGCTCTTGTCAAGAGCGCAAACCCCAGAAAATTTGGGCCATGTCATCCCAGGTTCACAGAATTTACATCGGCGCGCCGTGATAGCGGTCGACACTACGCGACGTCAAAGGTTTCAGGTCACATCGCTGGGGGGGCAACCACGACCACAGGCGTATGTGAATTTTTTCTTCTTCAATGGGAGTCAATCCGATGAATATGTCTGTAAGCAAATTGGTAGCCGGCGCGGTCGCGTTGGCGTTTGCCGGTAGCGCGATGGCGAACGTTAGCCTCGA
>Ga0116231_10013626_pt1 | contig 11310 bp, 4 predicted proteins | sample S1TSphgellanicum_2_FD_89695 | JGI IMG/M metagenome (GOLD analysis project Ga0116231, IMG submission 89695) | Host-associated microbial communities from peat moss isolated from Minnesota, USA - S1T2_Fd - Sphagnum magellanicum MG | ecosystem: Host-associated > Plants > Peat moss > Unclassified...
CCCTTTTGTTGGGTGGTGATGGCTTTTGTTTTTCCTTTGGCAAAACATCACATTTCCTTTTTCCCCTTTTGTTGGGTGGTGATGGCTTTTGTTTTTCCTTTGGCAAAACATCACATTTTTTTAATCTTTTTGCCATGTTGGGAACTGAAAACTGAACACAAGCTTTTTGCTTCCAAATTGAAGAAGTATTTGACCAAGTCTCTCCCTCCCTCCCTCCCCAAAAGAACATGAAAACCAAGAATGTTTCTAAACTGCTTGTGCACTTCACACATGTTACCTATTCTCCTTGTTTATCAAAATATGTTAACTTCTTCCCCACCACCTGACATCTCCACAACCTTCCTATCTAGAATCAAAGTAGTGTGCACAATGCACATGTGAGTGCCCAAGATGAACAAGGCTAATTTAACCTAGTCCCATGCAAAATCTAAGAATTGCAAAATTAGCAAAGACAAGACCACAAGCTCTACAAACATTTTTGCATTAATCCTTTGAGGGTTTCATCCTTCATCCTTAATCTCAAAAACCTTTTCGCAATAAGTGTATAATTATTATCTATGTTATGTTCTTTTTGCAATTGCCTTGTACTTCTTTGGTTTTGGCAAATATTGAAGTCATCATGGATTTGTAAGTGTGTTTATGGCCGAAAATTTTGGTAGTCAAATGTATTGTTTTGTATTCAAAATACACACAAAAAAAATATGTGAATGTAAATGATAATCATTTTATCAAAATGAATATTAAATTAAATACAATTAAGGTTTGTATGGTTTGAAAGGAGAAGATGGTGGGGATGATGAGCTAACAACAAGGCACAACATGACATGGCAGGTTAACACTGACGGAGGAGCACACAAAATAAGGGATGATCAAAAACAACAAATTAACAAGGAGGGAAAGGACCTTTAGATTTAAAGTTTAATGGTTTTCTTTGTTTGTTTCATTTCATTTATGTTGTATGCATGCTCACACTTCAAAGGTCAAGGCTTTTATTTCTTCTTTCATCAAAATTCAAGCTCCAAACAAAGCTCAAGATTTTATTTTTTTTCTTTCTTCAAAGCTCAAGTTCCATAGATCAAACTTTAAAGTTCAAGATCAAGCTCCAAAGTTAGTAAGTTGTTCATTCAGGTTGTGTCTTGGTTGTGTTCGTTTACTAATGCCTTTCATGGCCTTGGTCATGCTCTTCTATTTATGTTTTTTTAACCTTGATCAATTTCACTTTTTTTTTTTCTATGGTGGTGTCTGCATGGTGATAACTATCATGGTGCTAGTGGTCATCATTTTTTAATATGTTGGTCCTTTCCATGTCCTTATCATGTTTTTCTATTGGTGTTTTTTGTAATGCTTTAGTCATGTTCTTCTATTGGTGTTTTTCGTGATTTTTTGGTCATGTTTTTTTATGGTGTTTTTGTGGCCTTGGTCGTGTTCTTCTATTGGCATTCTTCATATATTTGGTCATAATCTTTTACTAGTGTTTCGGTTGTTTCAGTCATGTTCTCCTACTAGTGTTTTTCATGGGCTTGGTCATATTTTTTTACTAATGTTGTTTCTTGCTTTGGTTGTGTGCTTTTGCTATTATTTTTGTGGTTTTGATTGTGTTCTTTTTACCAATGTTTTTTGTTGTTTTGGTTGGGTTTAACTAATGTTTTGATTGTCTTGGTTGAATTTTCTATTGGTGTTTTTTTGTGTCTTTGGTCATGTTTTTTTGTTGCCTTGGTTGCTTTTTTTTTGAAGTGCTTTTTCATGTTCATACATTCTTCTATTGGTGTTTTTTTGTGACCTTGCTTGTGTTTTTCTATTAGTGCTGTTCATGGCATTGGTGATGCTTTGATGTTAACGTTCATTTGTTAATGTTCATCTACCTTATCCTAAGGTCAATTTTGTCATTAAATAATCCTCAAAATAATGAAATGAAAATTTGTGAAAATATGAAATTAACATATTGAAAATCATCATAATTATCATATGCTACACTTTGAATAAATTCACTATTCATGTGACAATATCATAATAGATAATGAAAATTTCAATCATTTCAATTTTTAAAAACGAATAAATTTTTGAAAATAGTTATTTGTTTTGCTGATGTGTAAACTAACCCTAGGTTACAATATTGGTGTTTTTTACCTAGTGTTTGTGTATTGATGTTGTTCTATTTGAAGATTGTTTCTGAAAAAAAAATGAATTGGGGGTTTTGTGGGGATGATTTTGAGGGAAAATTTGGGGTTGGTTTTACAAATGGAATTGGGTGGGTGTTAAGCGAAAATTATGGCACACTTGGGAAAGTTTGAAGGTTAATTTCAAGGGTTGGCAAGATGACGCATTTCAAAGTTGGCATACAAGTTCATGAGATTGGAAATCATGAAACCAATTGACATTTTTTTAAATGGTCCTAAAATCCATTAGGAACTAGTGGTGTAGCTTATAATTTAAAAAAACATATTAATTTGTTTCAATTTGGCCTTGTTAGATTTTTGTAACAATCTAATTTTTCTTGGAGAATATATTTTTCTTTGTTTCATTGCTTTTAATGATGTTTCATATTTGTGAACCTCGCACAAAATCTAACCTACCTTAGAAGCATGATATGGCCTATGTTGAATTATTATTTTTAAACCAAAACTAAAAACCCCCCTTAATTAAAAAAAATTATGATTATAATTGAAAAACTAGAATTGAAATTGGGTCCCATATTGGAATGAACAAAAATCGAAGCCTAATGAGAACTAGATCCTTTAAAAAAATAGGAATAGGAACCAAAGGGGTTCCTCCTAGAACCTAGGAACCACCCAACACCAATCTAAACCTCCACACAGATAAAGAAGATAAATTCAAATTTAAAAATAAGGACATAAATTTAACCTATTTATAGGGATTTTGAAGAGAAGTTTGAAGGTGTTTTTTCAATTTTGTAATGCAACTTGAACGGTGATTATCCCAAACAAATTTCACTTTAATTGACGTTTTTTTTTGTAAGCACTATTAAAATAATAGCCAATATACTTCCCCAAGAAACACCATTGTTGCAACATTGTCCTTCAAAAAAACAATTAGGGCAAAATTTGGCATTACTGATGAAAATAAAAGAATTTTCACTAAAAAAGGAATTAGTGTCAACCTTTGGCAATTTTTGCCTAAAGAAAATTTAGGTTACCATACATAGATCTTGCAAAAATTTAATGAAAAGAAAAAAAAATTAAAAAAGTATTATAAACCATAATAAAAACAATATGTGAATTCGCCTATCCAATTTGAAAGCTCCCAATGGAAGAAACAACTCATAAATAGCTCCCCAAAAACAAATCCATGGAAGAGAGATGTAGAGACTAAGGATCCCCAAAATGACTATTTAATGTTTTAATGTGTTTTATTGGGGTGTAAAACATAGTAGAGGAAAAAAATCTAATTGGAACCATGATATGAGTGTTATTTACAAGGGATGAAAAAAGATGAAAATGGACACAAGTTGTAGATGAATTTTAAATGAATTAATGGATATGTGTATAAAACTTCTTTAAAAATCACCTTGCTTAGAACCCATAGTTCTAATTAGATAATTGAAAAGATTTGGTGAGTCTAATGTCTATATTATAACAAGGTTTGAAATTTGTAAACATGTCACCAATTCCAAGTTGAACTCATTCACTACCTATTTTGGATGAAAATCAAGAGATGAACGGACACCATGGACAAATCATTCTATTATCCGCCTCTTTTTTTTTTGGGCATCCAAAAATAAGAGAAAGGTTTGTTGTCCCCAGAAAATCCCACTTGAAAACCCATGCTGGAGTCCATGGGCAGCCTTGACACATGTATGTTGAAAAATTAATTAAGTTTGAATATTCCATGTCGAAAAATTAAATATTCCGAAAAACATCCTTCATTTTCCTTCATAACTTTTTGTTCTTTGAATTAATTTTTTTTAAACATAATTTCAATTTTTTTACAAATAATATAATTTGTGTCAAAGTTGCTAAAGTACTATTGTAGTCTCAACTTCTTTTCAGCTGCCCTTCATGCTCTTTACCTTAAAGATAATTTTTTAACTAGCCTTCTCAACATAACATGAAATGACTAAACCCTAATCCACAATGTTGCCATAATGGGGGGTACTTTGGAAGTAGACCCTAAAATTTTAGGGTTTTTAACATATATTTTCTAGCAGCATCCTTTCTTTAATTTGCATTTTGTGTTGTGAAGGGATGTTGGGGTTTTAAGTTAGAGGGTTTAGTATAAAGGAATTGTAGTAGATTTCCACCCAAGTCTTTTTTTCATTCTCCTTGACCATTTTAATCCCTTCTTTCATGGGTTCTCTTCCAAGTAGAGAAATGGGTGCTCCTTAAATGAAGCTATTGATTTTCCCAAACCTCTCAAATTATAACACTACAGATAAGGAAACTTGATCTTATAGTCACAAAAAAGTATGCATAGAAAAGTGATGGAGTTATTTATTGCTAGCAATTACATGAGCCCAGCCAAATCTTGTTCAACACATTCAAGGTAGTAACTGAAACCTCATGATTTGAGATTTTGTGATCTATTTCTCCTTTTTAAGAAGGATGTAAGCCCATCTTGTCAAAAGCATGGCACCTTACCAAATTTGGGTTTACAACAAAAGAATGAAGCTCAAGTCCATGCTTGCCACCCATTGTTGCTATGGATGAGGATGAAACAATTGGGTGGGCTATGAGCTGCCACACTTATACAACAATAAATGAATGTCATCAACATGTTGAAGATCCAAAATGATAACACCAACTCTACATATACAAGTAACTATATAGGGTAAAGCCCCAAAGTGGGGTGCATTCCCAAAATAAGGGACTTAGGGTACCTCTACATGTATATTCAAGGTTTGGCACTTGGTTGAATTGAAAAGAGTCACCCTTAGAATAACACCTTTTCATCCATTTTCACACTCTTCATCCATATCAACACCACCCATCAAAGCATTCTTTTGAACTACGAGTATCAATTTTCCTCATCCCTACCGACATTAATAGGACTATTAAATAAATTACAATAAAAAATAGGTCACACCTATAGACCCTATACTTGCCCTACCCTATCCCCACACTCTCAAAAATGTCCATGTGACAAGTGCTCCCTTCACTAAACCCCAAAAGTTTTGACTAGATTTTGTTTCAAAATCAACTAACTTATAATAGAAAAAGTGTTTCTAGACTCACCGGAAGGAACCATAGGGAATGAGGTTTTGTTTGTATTTAATGAACTAAGCTTATTGTTTGTCTCATGTAAGTTAAGAACCTAGAAAAGTTGTGTTCTCCGGATAAGCTAAAATGAGATCAAGCTTTCAATGATCAAAGAAATAAAGGAGAAAAGAACTTGTAGTTATGTAGCTTTTTCCTTAGACCTCATAAGAGAACAATAATTATTTGAAGTTAGTCTTTTTCCTTAGACTAAGGAATATGTGAATCCTACCATTTTTTCATGAATATATAACAATTTTGTGTCATTTGCAAGCATGGACAAATATTGGCTTGAGCTCAAACTACATCCTATGCTTATCTTTAAACCATGAATGTTGACCATGATACTCACTTTCCAATGCATATTGGTGAGAAATACACAAGTTTATCACCCATTGGATGTCCTAATGCCTAGTGCAAAATAAGGTTGGCAATTAAAACCTCGCCTCCAACCTAAAATACCAAAAACCATTGGATGTCCTAAATGCCAAGTGCAAAATAATGTTGGCATTAAAATCTCACCTCCAACCTAAATAACAAAAACCCTTTTAAGATAAATCTAATTCAATTGGAAATTCGATAAAAATTAAAACTCAAATGTTTTGGTGAAATTTGATTTCACACAAACCCATATACTTTGAAATATTACTTCACAATAATATGTGCTCAACAGCTCAATGTGCTAGACTTATGCCAATTACTTCTTGAAGGCATATGAAGACTCTAAACCAAATCCATGATTTAGCAAATAGGTAGCATAACTCCACAAAATGGATAATGGACAACTATACCAAAACATAAATCCGAAGAAATTACTATTTATTTATTTTCTATCGAAACTTATGAAGAATGACTCCATGAAAGAATTAGTCATGTTCTTTGAATTTCAATAAAAGAGGAAGGAACATAAACTAGGGAAAGGACTCCAAGGAACAAGATAGTTTAATGTTGATATTTTATAATTGTATTATTTTGTCACATGCTAGGTTGATGAAAATGGTAGATTCCAAAAACACAAAACTGTGGATTGGATTGGAAGATGGTTGCCAAGTTGATAACCTTTAATTTTGTCCCTTGGGGTTTGCAAAATGTTGTCTAATTGAAATATATGGTCTTTTTATTTTGTTATGAATGAACCCAGTCCTGGTTTGGTACACTTAAATTACATAGAAGTCTGGTCCTCCTGGTAGCCTATATGGGTGTTGACACAAATGAGATGGTAGAGAAGGAAACTGGTATCCGAAAACTGCTAAAAATTAGAGTTTTCACTGCTCCTATATGTACAACTACTATAATTACTCTCGAACCTTGTGCATTAAACGCTGAGTTTCAGCATTTCATACCCAGATTTAATAAAACTTCCTCACTCAAAGAGGGGATAGGGGGTTGCAAAGAGGCCCAAATACAGGGTGAAGACAGGATGACTTTAAGGAAAAACTCTATTATATTACCCACCAATCTGGTGTACTTACATAACATAACACCACCTTTGAAGGTGTTGACATATGGCAAAAGAAGAGTGAATACAGGATCAAAGTACAAAAGAGGAAGAATGTAGCCTAAATGAAGACATACCCAACTTTTTGGCCAGTGTATGTATCCCTATTGGGTCCTTAATTCATGTGTGCAGGGGAAAGAGTTTTCAAAAGTATCCTCATGTTGCCAAGTCCCCAACAAAAGCAAACAAAAAAACCTTAAAAAATGCACCAAAAATCTACTCCTTCTTGCAAGATGTTATATTTTGATCAGTTGTGAATTATGTCCCATGAGCACATTTAAAGGCCAATATGTGGGAAGTTATAGTCTCATGTGTATGAAAGCAAGGTTTTACTTGGAAAGGCTCCTTAGGTTTTGGAACACTTCAGAACTAGTAGGATCTCAGGGGTTCAATAATTGGGCAATTTTTGACCATGGTCTTCAAAGGACTTATGTGAAGCGTCAATCTTGGCACTAGTAGGCATTTACAACACTTAATTTCAAGCCCAAATGAGAAAATTGTGCCTTCCCAAAGGGGGTCTCGTTGTTTCAAGAAACTTGAACGGAACACACGGTACTCTTAATACCATGCACTTTGCACTCTATGAACAAACACTTAAAATCTTATGCAAGAACATCATTCATCCCATCACTAGCAAAATAATAGTTTAAATAAGTTTTTTATTATTTTTTTTCATATTTGAAGGATTAAGGTAAAAAAATTGTTAAAATAAATTCACCCTAGCTGCACACCCACAAGTGTGTTTATGATTCAAATAGAAATTGCTTTGAATAACCACAGTGCATATGGAACCTTCTAACTAATGATCGTAAAATCAATAGCCATCCAAATGCCACATGGGGCAATCCCAATTCACATCCCTTTGACTCCCTCTATCTTTCTCCATATCTTAGAAATAGACGTTGTAAACATTCTCATCATAACCTTTTTTTTCTTAGATCATTCTAGTTTTGTTCCTCTTGTTTAATGTTGTTTCTAGCATGGGAAGTAACGTATCTAAACACTCCACCATGATGGCTTTTTTTTCTTAAACCGTTCTAGTTTTGTTCCTCTTGTTAAATGTTGTTTCTAGCATGATAAGTAACTTATTTAAGCAGTTCACCATGATGGCATCGCTATTTTTCTTGACTTTTCTCTTGGTCTTCATAATTTTTTTCTTCTTGATGATGTTGCTTTTCATGTTTGTTTATAGGCTTGGTTCAAACACCCCAACTTGGTTTACTTTCTTTATAGTAGGGTTTATTTTTACTTCCTTAGCAATCCCACTTGTAATAAGGCTTATTTCTACTCCCTTTCTCAAACAATGGCAACAAGGACTAGGATATTTAAGAAAGATTGGAAGTTTTCATCTAAACTTTGTGATAGAGATAAATTTTTGGTATTGGAAAAGGTTTTGTGCCTAGTACTTTTTGGACTTGAGGGCCCACTTGAGGTCGGTAGGCCAAGGGCTAGGGCCTGAAAATGCAGAAGGTACTAGGTGCAAAACTTTCACCTACATAAAGTCCCTCTAACTTTTTCCATCCCTTTTTTTTGCTTTCTTTCCACCATCTTTCCACCTTTTTCTTTCTTGTTGTCCTTACCATTATTAATATGCAAATCTTCCAAGGATTGTCATCATGATTATTATATATAGGAAATATATTTTAATTTTTAAACATAATTAAAATTTAAAAAATTTCAATAAAAAGTTGATTTATTTTATAACCAAAATGGCAATAAAGCATAGGAAGAAGTAAAAGAATTGGAAATGGTCTTTAATATGCATAACCAAATATGCCTATAAACCAAAATAAAAATTTATCTAGTTCATTTGGGAATAGCCATTTTTTTATTGTTTATTTTGCCACTTGTTACCCCTTGCTTTCTGTTTTTATTACTCATTTATTTGTGTTCATCAAAGAATTTGTATTTTTTTTTCTTTAGAGTATGTTTTAAATTTTCAAAAAACTTTGAAACTGAAATCTTTTGTATATATTTTTAAATTGATAACCAGATTTTAAATTTTTTTTTAAATTTAAAATAGGAATGAAAGAAAGATGAGATAATTTTTTTAAAGGAAAAAAAAGTTAATGTCAAATATATGTAAAAGAAAAATTTAAAGGAAATGTAAAATAAATGAGCTATAATGTTCCTTCCATAGGTTAATGGCTCTGAAAAAATATGTGGTGTTGCATTGTGTGAATTATGTAAAGGCAACGAATGAGCCATGTTCTTGTTGCAAAGTTCTTGATGGTCCTTGGCGATGGTGGTTTTGGTGGGATGCTTTAGTGGCTAGTTCCAAAGATTGGGCATGCAATTGAAGGAATAAAAAGGCAAATTGTGGAACAGCTAAACACCTTGTTCTTTGCAATGAAAGATCTATGTGGGTAATTGTAGGACAAATCAAAATATTTTCATAAGTATGGAACATTTTGAAGGGGCAAGAGAAAGACAATCAATTGTGCAATTCGTCGACATATGAAATTTCAAAAAAATAAATAAATGAAACCAATAAAAAGTCATTAAATTACATTTAGAGTATCTTATAATGGCAAAATGATGGTAAAATCTAAATGGTTTCCAATGATTTTGAAAAAGTAGTTAATGCAATTTTTAAAATGAAATGCCAAAAGAAAACATATATTCAATGGTAAGTTTAAAATATTTACTATTTGGGTAGGGCATATATATATATGTGTGTGTGCACAACATATTACATATCTATGTGTATGAGAGGATAAAAGGCTTACTTACACAAAATTGGCACTTAGTGCTTACCTATACATGCAAGGCCTTGGGTGAACCATCACATAGATTGGTACCATGGTGAAAACCTCAAAAAAATTTGGGTTGCTTCTAAGCATTATAGATATCCTCTACTTGGACTAAATCAAGGTCTCCCATTTCAAATTCACAATTTCCTACTATTAGCTCTAAGAGGCCTTACTCAAGAAGGCAAAGGTACCTTTGTAGGCACTATTAACTCCAAGAGGCCTTACTCAAGAAGGTGAAGGTACCATTGTAGGTACTATTAGGTCTAAGAAGCCTTACTCAAGAAGGTGAAGGTACCCGACGCACATGTAAGTACTTATAATGAACAATGGAAAGGATTTTGAGAGCAGATTCTGAAAATTGAACTTTGGATGTAAATGATCCAAGCCCCATGAAAATTTTAAGGGGATTCCTGTAACTTATACTTTACTGTTGAAATTCTGAAATATTTAAATTGGGATTTTGGGACCCAATTCCCATTTTTCCTTTAAATGGTGTGCAAAACAAATATAGGATGCAACTAAATTCATTATGAAATAAAATTTCTAGTTTTCCTTAAAATATAAATAAGCTGCTTAGAACTGAGCATGAAAATATATTCTAAAATATTCTCTATTTTAATAAAAATATTATTTGAATATTTCATAGCATACAAGAAAAAAAAACCTTTACCTTGGGTGTTTCATAAAATACCCAAAGAATGAGTCCGAGATCAATGACCCTAAAAACTGTGTAGCAGAAGAGATTTGATGTGCACCCAATTTGTGGGATTCAAGGATCATGGTTAGGGTTTAGGGTGAGAGGTTCCCACAACGTGAAAAAAGAGAACTTGGTGACATTCTTTTGTGTACCAAACAACATAGTTAACAAAATTTCCTTACTTTGCAGATACCATTGAAAGAGGGGATAGGGGGGTAAAGGAGGCCTGAAGACAGGGTGACTTTACGGATAACTCTAATGAGTTGGCATAATTCCTGTATTTGCTGTTTTGTGTACTTTCTATTTGCTTTTCTCACTACTTATTTTCGTACCTGCTTGTGTGTCTACCTACATAGTTTCGTACTAACTTATTTCTTTTATACTAGCTATGCATGCAGGTCTTGTTGTCCTTATATCATGACTATATGATGGCTATATTAGTCTTAATCTTTTTTGTGGATTTTGATCACACTTGTCTTTTGAGCTGGCTAGATCCTCCTTTTCTTTGGCAGCAAAGAAGAAGAGAAGAAGAAGACAAACACAAGTTTGCTAACCAAGAATGAATAATTGTTGTGACTTTCTAACTTTTTTTTTATCAAAGTCTTTTTTTTTTTTCCAGAGTTACACACTCCCAACCCCTTTTTCTATTTGTAGACAGACAATTTTCCTTTTGGGCTCAGTTACTTTCTAACCAAGGTGAGCCAAATCTCCTTTGCAAAATCTCAGCAAAGAACTCAATAGCATGAGCTGTATTTCAATAGTTTTGGGTTTCTTTAGTTTCTCCAATAACTTCATCGGAGTTGGGTTTGCTTATCGAGTTTTGGGTTTCTTAAATTTACCAATGACTTCATTGTAGTTGGATTTGCTTATCAAGTTTGGGTTTCTTAAGTTTACCAATCACTTCATTGTAGTTGGGTTTTGCTTATCAAGTTTTGGATTTCTTAAGTTTACCAATCACTTCATTGTAGTTGGGTTTGCTTATCAAGTTTTGGGTTTCTTAAATTTACCAATGATGTCATTGTAGTTGGATTTGCTTATCAAGTTTTGGGTTTCTTAAGTTTACCAATGACTTCATTGTAGTTGGGTTTGCTTATCAAGTTTTGGGTTTCTTAAGTTTACCAATGACTTCATTGTAGTTGGGTTTGCTTATCA
>Ga0116231_10013627_pt1 | contig 11309 bp, 8 predicted proteins | sample S1TSphgellanicum_2_FD_89695 | JGI IMG/M metagenome (GOLD analysis project Ga0116231, IMG submission 89695) | Host-associated microbial communities from peat moss isolated from Minnesota, USA - S1T2_Fd - Sphagnum magellanicum MG | ecosystem: Host-associated > Plants > Peat moss > Unclassified...
ACTGCAAACCCCAAAAAAAAAAAAAAAGAAATTTGGAGGGCAAAAAAAAAGGAGAAAAAAATGGTGAACCCCCCCTCCCCCCCCCCCCCCCCAATAAAATAAAATTGGATTGTGGTCTGGAAAGCAACAATAAGAGGGGGAAGCCAGTGACGAACTAGCGATAATTTGTCCCGGCAAGATGATTTTTAAACTGCAACCCTGGTCGTATTTGACATGTTCAAGTCAGGACTTACCAATTCAGCCCTTGTTCGGCTCTTTGTTGCAGCAGAATTGGCCTTGCTTGCTGATTTTTGTGACTGGCACATTCTGCAGCATTCCAATGGTGTTCCGCCACCTTTAGTGTCAAAGAGTGAGCTGTAGATGGCGGATTCTGTCTGATAAACACACCCCAGGCTCACCCAGGGCATGCTTTCATGACAGAATCTGTCATCTACACTGGGCTGTCTTAGCTCTAGTACAAGACAACATATAAAAGTCCTGCAAAATAGGTCCATGGGCTAGAATTTGTCTGAAGTTTTCACAGGACTAGGGGGCCACTTTGATGCCAGAAATTAATTAATTCATGTGTACAAGAGTCACCAGCGCACTTGTCCAATTTGCACTCCACTAGGGAAAAACAAGAGAAAGTGATCACAAGCCGAAATATTCATAAAACATTGGTCTGTGTCCTTTTTAGCATGCAGAAAAATTTCTAAACTGAATTCACTAAAATGTTAATTTTATTCACAAACCCATCTGCACATTTCTCATTAGTATATATGCTCATGTTGTGGCATAGGCCACACCACAAGAGGAGATGGTAAATGAGCAAGAATTTCTCACAAACTCTTTGGGATTCCAACAAATCCAAATAAATTAGATGGTGTTATGTGCCAGGTAAAACCTTGAATGGGGTTGTTATGCGATTTTGGTACCACGCTCGACTCCCATCTTGTACCAGGCCTTCTTCACTCTCAAAATGGCCCAAGTCATTCTCCTTACATCCTTACCTTACACTTAACGAAAAGTGGGAAAAGAAAAAAATCTATGGAAGAAGGAGGCTATCTATCTCTTACGGAAGGTTGTTTGTTTGTTTTGTTTGTGACATTGAGATCTCTCAAATCATGGTGTTTTGTGTCATGCACTTGGTATTGTTGAAAAGCCCTTGATGAGTGAAGGGTGCACTGAGGTGATTTTCTAATGTTGAGATAAAAGGTACTGCACAAGTTATTGGAATATTGAATAATTTTGTCAAAGATTTTTTTTCAAAATCAAAATAATTTTTTTAGGGAAATTGGGCATGCTTTTGGTATTGTTGGAAAGCAATACTTGATGGATGAGATTTCTCAAAGGTGATTTCATAATTTTAAACCTATGGTGTGAGATATATTGAATTTTAAGAATCATTCGGAAAAGAAATTAGTTTTCATGCCCAACTAATTTCTGCCCAACGAATTCACACTTGGGCCAATGGCACAAGCCATGCTAGTTAGACATGATAGGACAACCCATAACACATTTTCTCTGGAGCCAAGTAGAGATGGTTGACAAGAAGGCAGCTCACATGAAGAAGCACAAATAAGTATATAGTTCTCATGGAAAGCCTTTATATAATGTTAAAAAGGGTATGGGAGCTAAAGCCGACAATTAGAGGGATTATGTAACCGAGCACCCACAGCCAGACTTCAAAGTGAATCAGCAGCCAACATTGTAACATACAGGATGGATGGTGTTTGGACAAGAAACACTTTTTCATTGCATTTCTGTCCCAAAGCTAAAGAGGGTAGTTAGCTAACTACTAACCATCCACATGCATCTACCTACCCAACACCCACCATGTGCCAACCTTACTGACCTACCTAGATAGTAATCAATTACTTTTTACCTGCCTACTTACCAATGGCACTTAGTAGTCATCCTCTTCCATAGGTTGTTGCCTAGGTACAAAAAAAGGGGGAAATGTGGGGGGTTTATATGTAGGTTACCAAGATAGGACTTTGGTAACTCAGTTGTGGTTGCTCTGGGACACTTGAGTCATCAAGGGTTTCAAATAGATGGTCCACTCGTGGCCAGAGTGAACCAGCACCCACCAACACACCATCGAAGATGAATGGTATGTGGACGGGAAACATAGGTATTGATGTGCCAAACTAATAGCGATGTTGGCTATGGTGATTAGCTATGGTTAGTGATGGTGGTTAGCTATATAATAATCATCAACATGCATGTGCTTACCTATTACCCACCAATTGCCGTACCTACTTACCTACCTGCATAGTAGTCACATACATTACCTACCTACTTCTCAAGGATACTTAGTACTTACCCCTTTACATAGGTAGCGTGAAGTGGAAGCACAAGGGTTAGGATAGGTTACCAAAGTGGGACCTTCGTAAGGTAGTTGTGGATGAACCACAACTCCACAACTGAGTGATAACGGATTTCCAATAGATGTGCACTGGTGGGGTGCTGGGTCAAATAATCCACAAAGAAAATGATAAGATAGGTTGTTTTTGAACTCTAATCCGATGCAAAAGAAGTCAAAGTTATAATATCAAGAATCATCTTAGAAAGAAGGAAAAGGTTCATTGGATGCAACACCACCTCTCCTCTTGTTGATCTCAAGAGAGCACATTGAAATATGGATTTTGGCGACGTTCTTGTTGAGCTACTTAACCCAAACCCCAAGGAATCAGATTGGAACCAAAACATAGGGGGTGGTCAAGAGTGAGGACGGTTGCTTCATGACCTAATCACGAAATTTGGTACAACTTTATTTACAGACACGATAGACAACACAAACCCAACAAAGTGACAAATCTAAAGGGGTTGAGATATGCTGAGACATCTAGATTCTAAATTTTATGCAATTTGTAGATATAAGTTTAGAATACATTTTTCCTTTTCAGCTTATGATTTTATTTGACAATTCTAGCCAAAGTGACCACTTCACATTGATTCTATTCCAATTTGAAGGAGTAGCCAATTAGTTACATAATCAAATATGAAGTCTTCTAAAAGGCTATTTGTACTCATTCAAGGTCAAAGAAAGCATGTACAAAGCTCGTAAAGTTGTGTAGTTTATGTGGTTTGCTGTTCCATAACATAGTTGTTATGGGGGTGGGGTGTGTACTAAAGTGGGTTGCAAGTCACAACTCTTCCTACAAAAGTTGTGAACCATCTCACCTTGAAAAACCCTAAATATTTAGGTAATTTTCCTTGTCATTTTTTATTTAGGACATTTATTTTGTGAATGTTCGAGACCACATAAAGTATGGGAAACCTTCTCCAATGAAGAAGGCTAAGATTGGTCCAACCTTTGTGAGGAAGACGGGCCAATTTTTGAAAAGAATTGCCGAGGAAAATGACCTAAACAAGAATGTCTGTGTTGCTAGCAAAATCAATTGTAGATGAAGAGCTCAACACTTAGGATGTTATCAAGGCCAATATCACTTAGGGGCAACTGTTTTTTTGTGCACTAAACTTTGAACTATTGCAAAAATTTAGAAAAATATTGTCACAAATTCAATAATCACCAAGATAATAAAAATCTAAAAAATTGCCAAACTTCAATATATGTTTCAAGTAGGTAGCAAAAAATATATTAATTCTTTTCCCTTCAAATTTTGTAAATAGGCAAATTTACCTAAATTAACTTATGGATGATCGCCGCATTGGCTACATCACAAAATTGGAAAAACAACCACTGCCTAGGAGTTATGGAAGGAGAGAAATGCCAAATTTAAAGAATTTTCTGCTCTCATGTAATTTGTTGCTATGCTTTACTTGGAACTAACACACCATCTTTGTATTCAAAACCCAACACATTGTATAGGTGATAGTTGGATCCTTCTCTTATATTCCCAAACTTGACAAACATGTAACAATTCCCAAACATGATACATGATAGTTGGGCCCTTCTAGGTAAGGACATTGGATGAAACCCCACATCCTTCAAGGCCCCTTATTTGGGGAACACCTCACCCTGGGGCTTCATGACCCTCCTCCTCTAAAACATTGCAAAGGATCATACATAAACATATATTTTCCCATATGCTTCGCCAATCTTCATTCAATTGTCCCAAATTTCTGTTCCATGTCAAGTGCTAGTACCGACCTATTTTCTACTAATGACACCAGACTACTCATAAAATTATTTCCAATAACAACCATGGATTGGGTGGCATTGCCAAAACGACATTTTCACATTCTATAATGTTTTCAAATAATTGCAGTTGTTGTCTTCCCACTTTCATTTCCATAATTTATTGAGCATCTCCAAATTAAGCATAACCAGCATTTTGTAAAACACCCATTGAATTTATTTGAGACCTCTGCCTGCCTTCTTGCTCTTGGCCTTTGTACACATTAGCTAGCATTTTATTGTGTATCATGATTTTCATGAGACTACATGAGAAGAAAGTGAAGCAATGAGAATAATGCCTTCTTCCATGTTGATTCACCATGGGCTTGAAGTATTCCCAGCCTCGAGCCTTGATTTACTTCCTAATTGGGGTGACAATTAAACTATGGGAGTTTGGTAGACTTGAGCACCCCTTTTCCCTCATTTGCAAGAATTGAAACCCTAACTTTTAGTGTTTTTCTTAGTCAACATTTTTTTTTTTCCGTCAAGCCTAAGAATAACTTGCAAGACCTTTCCTTCAGCACTAAGCTTTCTATCCGTCTCGCAAATAGGTACTGAGGCTCTTAGGAAATGATAATAGTGCAAGTCAAAATTGTGATGAAAAGCTTTAAGAACAGAAATTTCAAACATCCAACATGGACCCATGAGGGCCCAGCTTTTTCCCTTGGGGAGGGGGGGGGAGAAGGTCGGGGTTTGAGATTTATTTTAAAGTTCCCATTGTGTTCCCAGGAGGTTCTCAATGTGTTCCCCAAACTGTTCCCAATAGAACACACTTTATCCCATATTCTTTACTTAAAATTTTACCCTTTTAAGCTTAATAGGTTACACAATTGATCTTTAATTTTGAGTGTGTCCATAATTTGAGTGGTTTTTTTATAATTTTTATGATAGCTGGCCAATCAAAGAGGCCCATCTTAAATATAAGAATAAATTGACTTTTAACACACTTCACAACTAATTAATACCATAATCAGTAGGTACCCACACTCTTAGGAAGGGTATAATCCCAGGGTATTACAAGATCATGTACTCTACTCATGAAGTAAGTACTTATGGGTTTGATCTTGAACTGCATACTAAATTTTGCATTCTAAATCTGTTCTTATTTACCAAAAGATAGTCATGATGTATTATAGCTTGAATAGGTTTTTTCCTCAATTCCTATTCCCCTTCAATCCTCTTGTCTCTCCTTAGACTCCAATCCCTTGGGCTGAATATTTCAACTTTTGATATGGGGGCCTGGACTCCTCCTCAATTTGCTATTCTTAATGTTATTCACTATTAGTTTTATGTTCCTTTGTTTAATGTTATAGTCCTATGACCATTGGGACCAGCATCTTTTTTGTGCAGTTTTTTTTTAAAAAGGGAATATTTTGTTGCAATATCTTTTCATCTGAAAAAAAAAATCACCAAAATTTCCCCCAAAACATTTAGAATTTAGAATTTTTTTTTGGTGACATTTGAATTTAGGACACTGATTTTAGTTTGATAGCATTTTTAAAAACTTTAACTATTAATACTTTAACTATTTTTAAAAAATTGACAAGGTTCGAAAACCTGTTGCCATTTAATGCTAAATCTCTCTTGTGATGCAAGCCAATGATCCAACATTAAAGAAAAATTGAAAAATAAATAAATAATTGGGAGTTATTCCTCCCTTTATCTTGTTCACCTTAGATCGGTCATTTTCATTGTCAACTTCATTTGAGACTTTTTCATTTCCTTGCAATTAGAATCAAGTCAATTTAAGAATTCTTGGTCTCGGTTCCCATCACTTCTTTTACTAATCTCATTTGCTTCAAAAGCCTTGAACTTTTCAATGTGACTCATTTGCTTACAAGCTCTAGTTGGGGATCATACCACATGTTGAAAATTTCTTCAATTTGTGTTCTTATGGGATGTGTACATACTAGGGACTTTTCATTGTCCTTGGAAAGCACACATATGCACTACCCACATTGTTCACTTGCACCATCCCCTAGTGACCCCTACAATTGTTCTAAGTAAATGCTACAACACAAGCCATATCCCAAGGAAACTTGACCCATTCAAGAATTGTCGTTTTAATAGCTTTGACAGGATTAAAAAGGTTGCCAAACATGAAGAAAGTTAATCATGTTTTTCACAAAAGTGTGTATTTTAAACTAGTAGCCATTTTTTTATTTCGTTTGATGTAAATTAGCATTGAGAATAAATTAGCATATTGGAAACATTGTTAGCTTTCCAAGTTGTATCAGCATAATTTTGCATTGACAATTTTCTTAATTCTCATGCATTATGGAACTAACTTGGGATGTGACTTATGATCGAGATAGATTCCAATTGACCCACCTTGCTTGCTAGGTACATCTTTTCCTCAAAAAAATTCCTAAACCACACTTGGAAGTTCTTAATTTCAATACTAAGGAAAGATAGTTTCACCTTAGGCTAGGATAACCTTCCATATAAAATCCTTAATATGTGCACCATGCAAAACTTTGTAATCTTGTAAAACTAATTTATGTAAAGTTATTTTTATAATAAGTGACTCAACCTCCATTAACTAATCTATCAAGGGTATCATTCAATAGGTCATGATGGCTTATTTTTACAAAGGGGTAGAATTGAAAAGTAACCTTTGCCTTTGATTTAAAAGCTTCCATGGAAAAGCCTTTTCATGTTTTTCCAACAAACCACCCTTATATTAAAATAATGAAATGACCCTAACGCCTTGAAATGAAGCCCAAAATTTTGAAAATTCTTGTGTTGGTTTTTCATAGTTCATAATCGTAATGAACTTTAATGTTGATTGACTAAGTTGATATAGTTCCACAATTTAAGGTTTAAAGTTCCACCCAATTGATCCAAACCTCATTCAACATTTGCATATTTCAAAGAAAATGCAAGTAGCATGTAGTTGTTATCTAAATATCAATTCATCACACCACACTTTTTAGACGAGTTCAAACATCATCTTGCATGTAATTGTAAACGCTAAACTTATATTCAAGCCAACATTTTTTACATGTACTAGGTGCCATTTGCACCTATTGCCTTCACACGTTTGGTTGCTTGCAACATATGTACTCACAAATTTCAATTCTTGAAATTAATATTGATATTTATGAAAATCAACAGGTTTAGAATTTCACATTGGTGCATCATGAATGTTCTTGAATATCCTTAGGTTTAAAAGACATATAAGCAATTTTATTTTCAAATATGTTATTTGCAAATTGAACATCAACATCAAAGCTTGAAGCACATAGAAAACAAAGAATCTCAACAGTGATGATAATTACAATCGCGGAAAATATTAGCTAGATATTATTATGATACATTAGGATGCACAAATGTGATATAAGTGAGTGGGTATTGATAGACTAATAATTGATTATTTTGTGAATACAAAACCAAAAAATAATCAAGGACACAACTACTAGACAAAAAGATGAATCTAAAAATTGAACATCATCATCATGATCCTTTTGTTGTCATTTGAATTAAAACAACACAAGTATTTCAAAGCCATGAATACACACAAATTTTCATAATGACAATTCAAAGAAATTGAAATATAAGAACTTCCAATCATAAATATTAAAAATGAAAGAAAGCAAGTTATTGATAAAACACATTGAATCAAAAGAAACTAGTACTGCAAGCTACAATGAATATACTTACAATAGAGAATCAGTTGAACATATGCATACATATATGTGTAGACATTGTTGCACCAAGATGGAACATGATAAGAAATCAACCCAATTGCAAACATCTCTGTCATGTTGTGTACCCACCTTTGCACCATAAACATTTAAATTGAAATAAAAAAGATTTGGTCATTGATGGTAAACATTCCATGTACAGTAACCCAACATAGAACACCCATCTGACTACCATACAAAAGGGAAAGAAGGATTACAAGTTCTCTTCCCTCATAGCACCTTCCTAAGTCACCACATTTTGGAACTCACATTCAATTTTTGATTTAGTTTCTGTGATTTCATCAACTATTCAGTGGAAGGAATATCTAACATGCTCAGTAACGCCCACAATTTCTACCCCAACTGACTGCAAGGGATATCTAACATTCTTACCAAGCTCTACAATTTCTGCACTTGCCCTATGGGTGAAATGGGTGCTACAACATTCCCCCATGCTTCATTAGCCAAGTCCAACTAAAATCTGGAAGTGGAGGAGGAAACACATTGGTGGAAACCCAATACCTTGTTTGATTAGAGTGGACAAGGAATGGCAGCTTTAAACCCCAAATGCAATTGCTAACAAATGACTAATGATCCGGAAAAAGAATTTACAAAATTTGTATTACGTTCTGGCTCAATTGAATTGAGTTCAGGCAAGATGTAAAAACCAGTGAATTGATTATGTTACCACAAAGGTCCAATAAAATGCACAAATCTACAATTAAGAGTCTGATCACAACTCACGGAGCATGATATATCTTTGCCCATTCCAGGCTACAAAAAGCCAAATCAAGAACCAATCACTCAATTGACAAAAGAAAACCAGTGAGAACACTCTTGATGAAAGCTCAAAGATTTGAAAAGCAGCTTGTCTGAAGCTTGGATCTGTACAGGGACGCTCATTTCTTGCCACCCCTCAGCTTGACACCAAGAACACGCTCTAGTTTTGTAATGATTTGATTGTTTGGAATCGCTTTCCCTGATTCATACTCTTGAATGACCTGTGGCTTTTCATTGATTTGCTGCCATAAATCAAGACAACAAACCTTTAGTCCTTCACCACTATGCTGTGATCTAAGTAAGTGCATGGGATGATCAAGAGCATCACAAATAAACTACTGTACATAGTGCACAAAATAGTTATGCTGAACTGGATAATATGAAGCCATCAGTACCTGTGCAAGTTGTGCTTGTGTCAGCTTCTTGTCGAGGCGTGCCTGCATGATATTCTTCTTGAGATCTGTGGATACTCGCTCATCTGCCACAGAAGCACGTCAGCACCTTTTTCCCATGCTAGGTTTAATGGCTACAACAAAAACATGCAAGATCCCACAAAAGAATCTAGCAACAGTAGATTGCTTCAATGGATGACATCAGCACATCTAGCTCCTCAGCAGAAGGCCTGCCATTAGTTTCATATTTAGACCTCTGGAAAAAGTGATTCAGTGACAAAAGGTGTAGGTTGAAAACACTTACGTGAAAGGACTTCTGTCTCATCATCAAGCTTTTTTGTGTTCAAGCCAGTGGCACTGGTGGCAGCTTTGTTTGATCCTGCATTGACTGGACAACAAACATATCTATGAGATTGCAGACAAAACTCCTCAGTGACACTTTGAAGGTAACTGTCATGTCATTACACTCCAGATATTAGCTATTAAAATGAAGTATGTAGTATGCTCATCAAGCTGCAACATGCTTGTGAGAGCAAAATACATTTATTTGAGCTGGCCCCTGTACAAGGCCCCGCAATCCAGGTACAATCTCAGACTGGGAGAATATATGACACTACTATAGGCTTCTGCCATAAGCCAACCATGGCAGGTTCTGTTACACATGTGCTGACAAAACTCCCTTAGCAGCAACTAGTGTATTTTGGACCCTCACAAAAATCCACCATGCTCTCACATTATCAATGATATTCAGAGAAATATGCAGAAATCTAAGCTGACATGAGCGTCCCAGCTTGTGACTAAGAACGTCAGCAATGCTTGATGTAGCAACTCTAAGCACACAGGTGAAAGAGTAGAGCAAGAGAAACACATAAAATACAAAAAAATTGAGGACAGCTAACAGAGCGGATGCATCCAAGGTCATCCATCACCCATCCCCTCTTCCATGGCAGACAGCCGTTTTCACAAACTTTCTCATGTATAGTTAAAGGGCATAATGAAAGCAAACCCTAAGCCTCAAACATGCTTATTGAACTTCTTTCAAGGCAATGAAAACATCATCATACCAATTGACTCCCCTGACATGGGGGGATTATATATCAGGACATTCCTCTGGCCAGCAAGTTTGCAAGGTTTCAAAAGCTTTCTCTCTTCACTAGAGACTTTTTTCCCCTTCAAAAGAGCGACAGAAGAAGAGAGAGCAGCTAATTGTGGCCCTCAGAATCAAGTTTCGGCATTTTCTTCCCCCTAAAAAAGAACTCAGGAAATAACTTCGACTGAAACAAATGCTGGAGAAAAGCTCCACAGAAAAAACGTCTTCATCAGAAAAACAGAAAACCCCGCAACACTTCCAAAAAGAGTTGTGAACAAACATGCAAGAAGGGAATTTCTTACATTTCTTGATGGTTTCGATTGGACCACCAGCACGGCGAGCTTCGTTCACGGCCTTCTCATCCTTCTTGGCCGCTGCGCTGGGCGCCTTCTTCCTCACTACCACCGGCTCCCAGTCCTGCGACACTGGTCCTATACCTGCCATGGCTCCTTTTTCCTTCTCTCCTTCGTTACAAAAAAGAAAAAAAACAGAAACCAACAACTCTCAAACTCAATTCACCCAAAACGGTTTCAGAAACGCACTACGTACTCTTTGTCGATGTCCTGTCTTCTCTCTCTCTCTCACTTCTATCTGTGGCTCTCTTGCTTCAGTACAACGTAAGTAGCAATGGAAGGGTCGCGCGAAGCTTTGGCCAGTAAAACCCTAGCCCTAATTGTTCTCGGGGTGCTTCCTAGTGTGGTTCCGAGCCTGTTTGATTTAGGGTTTCATGTTGACGGTCTGGATTTCATCTCAGATTTTGTCTGAGAACAATCTGGAAAGATTAGATTGAGGGCTAATTAACAATAAGTGATGGTTTTCATGTGGCCTTTTTCTACCTCTTTTTAGTCCACGCTAGTGTGAACCCTGTGCCTAATGCACAGGTGTGTGTGTGTATTTGATGATACATATTACAAAATTACAACTACAAACTACATTTCCAAAACCTCTTTATATACGACATTTCGCATGTATCCATCGGGACCCTGGCCGTTGAAAATCTTGATGTTTGCACTACTTGTGACTCGTGAAATAGCAACATACAGTTGACCATGGGAATAGACCGGAGACGGCAAATATACCCCAACGTTGTCCAATGTCTGACCTTGACTCTTGTTGATTGTGATCGCAAATGCCACTCAAACAGGAAATTGACAACGACGCAAAACAAATGGCCAATCAGTCCTGGAGGGGGACATGATGATGCAGGGTATGAACACACGTTTGCCGACATTATTCCC
>Ga0116231_10013628_pt1 | contig 11308 bp, 8 predicted proteins | sample S1TSphgellanicum_2_FD_89695 | JGI IMG/M metagenome (GOLD analysis project Ga0116231, IMG submission 89695) | Host-associated microbial communities from peat moss isolated from Minnesota, USA - S1T2_Fd - Sphagnum magellanicum MG | ecosystem: Host-associated > Plants > Peat moss > Unclassified...
CATTTCAAGTTATATAAAATCTCATTTGAAATGATAAAAGTTAACATCACGAGTGAAATTTGCAGTGCCATCAAAATTAGATGGCCATCACAAACTTCCCATCCCACAATTTGTGGATGGAAATTGTGTGAAAATTGTTTTTTCATGGGTTCTTGTTTTTTGCACATGGATGTTGTGTGTTTAAAACACATATGAGTAGGATGGAATATTTTCTTATGGATGGGAAGTTTGTGTTGGTGTAATATAAACCTCACAAGGTCCAAAAATTTCTTGTTCATCACATTTGAAAACATCATTTGCCATGATAATTTAACATTATCATGTCCAACAACAAGCCAAGAAATATTTTCATAATTGACAAGTGATTCTGAACAACTTGACAAACTTAAGATGATAATACAACCATCATTAGTAAATTTGGAAACAAATTAAATTTGATGTCAAATACTTAAGAATGTTGAAAGAACAATTCAATATCCAATAATAAGAGTTGAAGAATCATACAAGGTTTCAACAAGAGCTACAAATGTGATGAGATATTTAGTATTTGCAGTGTCAATAGTCTAATTAACATCACAAGGTGCATGCAATTTAGAAATGCCAAAATCTCTGGCAAGAAAACAAACATATATTCGTAATTTGGCATAATTAGTTTTTTTATCTTTCTACTCTAATGCATCAAAAGGTATGAAAGAAACGATACTAGAAATATTCATAAGACCTCGACATGCTTATTCCATCTTTGCTTACATGTGTTAGAATTTTGAGGAAGAAAGTAAACACACACAATGGTGCAAATAACCTCTTTCATTTTTTGCATTAATGCATTACGAATTATGAAATAAATGATTAACATACATATATGTAATGCATACACATGGCTCCACTATCTCTACAAACATGCAAAAAATAATAAATTTGACTTTTTAGCAACCTCTAGTTCCAATTTTCAAAATAATTGAGAGAATAAAAATTTAAAAACTTGCCCAATTCCAATTCTTTCAATTAGGGTTTTAAAAACCCTAAACCCTTGGTAACACGAGAATTTTATTTCAATTTTGGGACAAAAAAGGATTTTTAGGCCCGGTTTACATGAAGGCCTGGGCTTAATTGCTCATGGACCCAAGATTGAATGTTTTGGCCCAACAATTGGACTCGACAAAGTCATAAATTATACTATTTTATGAATTGGGCTTAAGTTATGTAAGCTTTTTGGGTCCAATTATAGGTTCAAAATTTTATTTTATCTCCTTTATCTTAAGTTCATCATTTAAGTTCCCTATGCAAGAGTTTGAATTTGTGTTTTCTTCTTTACTCTCACAAATCTTGACACTTTAATCCTTTGCTCAGTTTTTTTTAAATGCTAAACCCTAAACTCACACTTTCTACTTTCATTTCTTTTCTCTCTCTCTATATATATATCCAATTTTTTCATATTCATTTTTTTTCAATTCCTTTTTTCTTTTCTAATGTTTTTTCTCACTTTTCAAGTATCCTAATAATTTTAGACGACACAACATTTCTGGATTCTCACTTCACTCCATTTCTGAAAATGACAATTTTGATCCAATGGTTATGATGGTTCAAAAATTAATTAAAAAATAAATAAACTTTTTGGGCCCAAAGGAGGAAATTGGGTCTTCATCCCAAAGAACATTCCTTTTATTATCTTGGGTCCAAATTTTTTTGACGTCATAGGGTGTGACATGTAGGACGATATGTCATTTTAATGATTTCAAAGACTCGAACCCCCATGTAAAATCACTTGGGCCCAAAATTAAGTTCTTAACCAATAGGATTGGTCTATTCCGTTTTTAAATTGGACCTGAGCCCTCATGTAAACCGGGGGCCTTAGGAGGTTTTGCGTGGCGGGAACGGCGCTTGTCCGGAGAGCCCAGGGCTGTTGCAGTTGGTGCGAGAGGGAGCTTGCGGAAACAAGGTTGGTGAATCGGGGAGGAAGTGCGCATCCTGCATCTTCAAGCAAGAATGTTCGCCCTGGAGAAGTCCGTTTCCGCAGATGGTTTTTCTTTGCGCTCCAACGACGTACGCCCATTTCCCTTTCTCCCATCTCCGATTCTACCTACACCCTTGTCTGTAGAGGATGCAGGGAAGAGGATGGAGGAATTGTGTTGTGGACTTGTAGGAAATTTCTCCATCGCTCCTTCGGAGCACGCGCCTTCTGTTCTTGCTTCTCCGCCCTTGATAGAATCGTGCAACCCTGTTGTTGCTGCTGCCAGCTGCCAGCAGGACCCAGAGAGCACGCTCTCCTTCTTTCAGCGCTCCATGCATCAAGACACGAAGGGAAGCAAGGGTTGCGGCGGAGGTTCGTGAGGCAGTTGAGGCAGAAAGAGCTGGCAAATGGATGATTGGGAGATCGATTGGCTGCACACCTGCGCACGAGGTCCGGATCTAAGCGGCATTTTCTGCAACGAAGCTGATCTGACGACGATCGCAAGCCCAATCTGGGAGGTGCTGGACATTGATAAGCGTGAGGATTACTTCACGGCGCCGGCGGGCCCGATTGTCATCGTCTGCCTGGAGTGGGGCCGAGGATCACCGTGGCGATGGCGGACATCAGTCGTCTCCCAGGTTATATACGAATCCCATCTCTCGATGAGAACAACCCTCTGGACGCCACCATTCCGCACAAGATTCTATACTCTGGACACCCAGACCAGTGCCTGAAGTGCAGGAAGTTTGGGCACATGGCCAGAGTTTGCACTACACGACGGTCTCCTCTGTGGGACGACAGCAGCATCAGCAGCAGCAGCAGCAGCAGCAGGCGGATCCCTATGCCATTCAAAAGCTCTCCGTCTCTTGAACAACAGAAGTTTTTTACAGCCAAGGAGAAGGGAGAGGAGGATCCTCCAATTCCAAGTCTAAGAAGGGCGGTTCCAAGGCAAGAAGGCCAGCAGGAAAAAGAAAGACCCAACCCTAAACCCAAGTACCCATGGGATGCTGGAAATGGTGGATGGGTGAGCAAACTCAAATCCTCTGTCCCAAAAAAGGTAGCAGAGGTTCTGCCACCTGTGACGCAAGCCCTAATGCCTGCAAAAGGCAAGAGACCTCGGGAATCTTAAATCTTACCTTGTACATTTTTTTTTGGTAACTTGGTCTGCTGCCACTTGCAGATTCAGAGGAGCTTAGGGTGAGATCTGGCCAATTGTGACAAAGGAAGAACAAGGATGCCCTGGTGGTGTTTCTTTCCTCCAAAACAGGCAAATTGCACACACACTGCCAATGGACCTTAAGGTACTGACAAGATGGGCATGATCTGGATGCTGCTGGTAGCAAGGAAAGAGGGACTGAGCTACATCTCTGCTACCCCTGAAGAAAATGTTATCAAAATCCAAACAGCCTTGGGTAAAAGAAAAGACTTTAAGATGGAATGGAAATGCCATCATTAGGATGAGTACTCAATAAAGAGAGCAATTCTTCGGATGATGCATGTGTGCAATTTCACTAGCGATTTTCATGAGCACTTGATCCAAGGATTTGTGATTTTGTGCCCTTGGTTGTGGATCTTCGGTGGTGTACATGTGTACCCTTGGACTCTGGAATTGACACAGCTCACATGTAGCCCTCTTCATCAGCAATTTGTTAACATTGTCCGTTCATTAGGGTGCATATAGTCTTTATGAGTAGGGATGTGAGCTTCATCAATCCCAGATTGCATTAAACAGTGCAAGTCTTGGTCATCCTTATGGACCACATATGCTGATGCTCTGTGGTGATGCAGGAGGTCATGGGTTTTCAACTGGGAGGATTTCTGCATTTGAAGGTGCTGCACGTGTCTCTGCCATGTTCCTGCTCTTATCAATTGGGCATTGCAGGAGTCTGATGGTGTTTGGTGCAACAATCTTCCTAGTAGGTTCTACAGTATATCATGATCAAGGCCTTGCATATCACTCAGCACAACTAATGGAATCCTGCTGAGAATATATACCAGCTTCTTACCATTGTCACTGCACAGACAGTAGTATGTCTAAGTTGCACATTGTGAAAAACAACAGATACTTCAATTTTATTTAGATTACTGAGGCTTCCAGTGTCTTGGTCTCTTATGAAGTTCAGCGAAGATAGCATAGGCTTCTTCTGTTGGAAGACCAAGGCATGTACTGACTAGCTGAGAAGTCGTATGCCTGTCCCACTGCATTGAAAGTAGTTTCTAAGGTTCAAGTCTGTGTTGTTTGATACTTTCTTCCCTGTCCAGATCATGGCATAAATATCATTGAAAGCAGTTTCTAAGTTTCAAGTCTGTGTGCATTCAGTGTTGTGAGATAGTTTCTTCCCTTTCCAGATCATGGCACAAATTTCAACCTGAAAAGACGATTTCAACCTATCCGAAAGACATTATTCACAGAAAAATCGCCCAAATTTGCCAAAATTTGAAGAAAAATTTCCAAATTTTCAGATTTTTATGATAAGTATCCAGTAGATAGCAAAGAATATAAATGGATTCTGCTTTGTTTCAACTTTCATATCTAGTCTGTAATCAAATTTGGCTAAATGAATTTCTTGATGATTGCCACTTTGGCTACATCACAAAATCCTTGAAAAAAACCCTGGCTCAGGGGTGAATCACAAAGTAGCCAAATTTCAAGCCTTTTTTTTTTCCCCCTAAAATCATCATATTTAGACAATAGGATTGCAGCATGTTCTCAAAATATAGCAGGATTCTTAAATTTTTTTACTGTCCTATGACCTGTAGCCAAATTTGGCTAAACACTCTTGTGGATGGCTGCGGGTGTGCCTACATCAAAAAATTGAAAGAAACCAAAACCCAAAAAAAAAGCACCTACTGGCTGCATTTACAGACAATGAATATTTGCATTGGCTACTCTTTGAGGGCCACAATTGTTCAAATCTCCACAACGTTTCCACCTCCAAGTATTCATATAGTTTTCAATTACCATTTCACCTGTGACCTTTTATTATACTCCTTGTGGTGATAACAGATTGAATCTAACGTCTTCTCATGGTGAATATTCTAATCCACAATCAACTTCAAAAATCTATCACAAAACTATTTCATCAACTTCAACAATTCATTGGCGATTTACTTTGAAGAACTGGTCCCTCGAAAAAAAGGTCAATTCAGAGTTTCCTCGAGTGATTTTGGAGCCCCAGATGACTCCGTAAATGGTATAATGTAGAAAACTAATGGTTGGATTGGAGCAAAGCCATGCTCATTTCCACATAATTCAGCAACGCTCTTTCTAACCCTAACTTTTTGCCCTACGGTACAATACTGTACAGTAAAAGGTCCCAGAAAAAAATGGGGAATCAAACAGGAAAGGCCTGCCTAGTGGTCACAGACCTCCTCACAGATTAGAAGAGAATTCTAAGGTACAGAATGAGCCAAAAAGTCAGTGAAATAACTGCCAAAATATGCTCCCAAAACAGTATTGCAGATGCTTCTTTTTCTGCATGGCCCTGGAGATTGGCCACAGCTCCTGTCACACACCAAAAATGACAAACTTAATCAACACCCAAGATTGCAAAAAACTCATTCAAACTGAACCACTTCAGCTGGTGTTGCATGGGTGCACTTCAATCAATCATCTTAACATGTGTGACAGAAATGAATAAATACTTCATCATGATGCAGAGCTCCCCAAATCATACAAGAAATCACACATGTGTAGAAGTTACCTGCAAGTATGGAAGTAGGCATAGACTGCTGCAGGAGGAGCACAAACTGGAACATTTTGTTGTTAGGTGGAAGAAACCCCAATCTGTCAGCTGTGAGAACTACCGCTATTCCTACTGGTGGCAACAAAAACAGTCTCGTGAATGTAATTGCGATTGTTGACCGTATGCCCAACTGTGAACTTCCAGGTCCTGCATTTCAATTCCAGAATTTAGTGATTCGGACCTAGGAGGGACATGCATAATTTCCTTGAATTGCAGCAAGTCCAATGCAAGACTGATCAATCTCTTCACAACACCCCTCAATAAACAAGAAGTTTTATAATGTATAGTAACAAATTGTTGATGTCCTGCAGTATGGAGGTTGAGGTCCAGTTGCTTGAGGCAAGAGATAGTACATGCAAATAATGGAATGCTTCAAGTGGGTGAAAATTCTGATAGCAAAACTCACCACCAACTAAATTGCCACCCAAGACCAACATAATACAAGGGACCATTGCTCCCCTGCAAAAACCCAGACAGTCAAAAGAACAGTTTAGTTCAATCTCAGTGGACATTTTCTGCACAATGTCAGTACCCAAATACAGTGCCTCTCTTAAAAGTGAAAACAAGTCAAAGTGCAATTTCAATAGATGTGGAGTGCCCTTCAAGCTACAAAGGTTTAGGTCATTTACCCCAACAAATTGAGGCTGTCAAAGAAGAAGAAAAAGACCGAATGTTCCTCAAACATGAGATTTCTTAAAAATGGTACTGAGCCCATCACCAATGCCAAGAACTGCACAATTCCAATTTCACCCAGTCTTGTTGTCAGTTCAGGCTTTCCTAGATGGTCAATCTTTTACTATATGGGCAGATGAAAGACAACTCAGTGTTGAGCACAACTTTTACAAGTGGCATTTTGAGATTGTGATGGGCCAAATGAGATTGTGGTGCCAGCATAATTTGATGCAACATACCGAAGCAACAACTGGAGGCTGGAAAACATGTTGCAGGTTTGATTGAGCCAAGTATGTTAGCCATCCTCCTGAGATCTAAAAGCAAACAATTATAAAACAAATGTGAGAAACTGGTCATTCCTTACAGCTTTATGGGTACTCTTCTGAGCAGAAACCTCATAAGAGAGAGACAGGTTTCTGGACTTTTTCCAACTCCTATTGCAGAATCAAGCCTGATTGACATGCACTACAATTTCCAATCAATTGGGTGTTAAGGAAAGAGTTTGTAACTCTGACCTTGGGCAAGATATCAGAAGATTGAGGGAGCAATAGGGGGACCACTATGGAATCTTCTTTTTTGACATCATCTATCAGAATTGTGTCTGAATATCCATTAGCATAGTCTGAGTTCATGCTCTCCACTTTTATATCAATGTCAGAACATGATCCCCCACTTCTTTCTAAGCAATTGGCACCTTTTGGTGGTGCCAACATGTGATACACAAAGGTATACACTATTACAGCCCCAACCTGCAAAACATACTCACATCATCTCAGAACCCAATTACAGATGGAAGTGCCTGCCTCTTGGAATGTTGGAAGCCTGAAGGATCACAGAATGCATTACATACTCCAATCTCAAAGATGATCAATAATCCATAAGCACCCTACGAGAGAACTTCTCCATTTTATGGATTTAAAGTTGGCCTGAGAAGTGACCTAATAATAAGCTTACAGAAATTTTAGATCTTAGAAACCAAAAGCAAAACTCAGGAGCCATGTGACCATGATGCTGGCTAGCCCAACAAAACCTCAACAACAAGAAGAATGCCAAAAGAAATGATGAAGAAACAGGAACACAAACATACCCATTGGCCAAAAGAGATATATGCCACACCCTCTGAATTGCAAGCTTCAGGATCCATCCCAAATGGATTGTTATTGTCTCGACATATTGCTCCTATGATCACTAGTGGTATGTTGCCAATATTCCCTGTCCAATTAATAAGAGAAGAGAATGGCAGCTATACACTCAGCCTCTCATTGTGAGCAATAAGTGTGATGTATGCTATTCCAATAGATGACATCAAACAATTCATAGAAAAAAGACTCTGTGTACATCTTGTTCTATTGATTCAATCACAAATTTTGAGGAACAAAGACTGCATCAGAGTACAGCTTGAGCACTTTGAAGGACTTGAAAATTTGGGAGTGAAACATGTTGTGTTTTGTTAAGAGAACTTTAAACAGCATTGTAACATTAAGCATGCTTCCAGAGGTTGTTGGGTACTTCTCAGGTGGTGTTGTGTCTTGTGCATGATTTCTCTTGGAAGTCAGAAGATAATTCAAGAAGTTTAGTTATCTGAATTCAGGCTGTTCAGTTCTAAGAATCATGAGAAGTGGTTGAACATAGCCAATAAAACAAACCAAAAAATAATCCTTTATGTTTGTGCTAACCACCAGAGGCTTGGGGATCCAAAACCATCTTGCTTGCTTACCTATGCCAATCATAATGACGAAAAAGTTGAAAAATTGTGGAGGTGGTTTGATAATGAGTGCCATCACATAGCCAATTAAGCATCCCAAAAAAGCTCCAAGTATAATATTTACTGGAATGAACCACCTGTGCCAACCAACCAATTGCACCACACATGTTGAGCTCCATAACAATCCAAATCCAAGCACTTACCAGGAGAAAGGAAAAACTTCAAAACTCATTGCATGAGAGTCCTCAGTCATTATTGCCTGACCCAAATTATACTGTGAGATTTGAAAGTGGTTGTTTCACCAGGCTGCTCACCCATCCAAGATCTTTTTCAGCGTTTTTTTTAAGGGAAAATTTTCAACACTTGGTGACAGAAGTAAAACAAAATCCAGTGTGATTCATACAAAGGATTTTTGTGGAAAAAATATGCCAAAGTTGCTAGATTTTGAGTAAATTTTTTTTCCTGAAATCGCCATATTTGGACAATCAGTTCCAGAAGCAGGTTGCCAAATTATAGCAGGATTCTTAAAATTTTCAACTTTCCTCTCTGACCTCTAGTAGCCAAATTTGGCGTTATTCTTTTTTGTGGATGATTGATTGCCAGCATGGCTACATCACAAAACTGGAAAAAAGAGAAAAAAGCCCCCCAGTTTCATGCTTGATGGAACTTCATTCTGTAGGAATAATAGCAATTCAAACCCTCACATCCTTCTCTTCACAAGTCAAGTTCATTAGCTCTACCTGTAGGATGATCACTTCAAGACTGTATGTGTCTGTGTGCAAACTGAAATTCAGCCTGGTAGGTAGATGTTCTCAGAACAAGCTGAAGGACTTGGCAAAATTATATGAGACTTCCAAGCTACCCAGGTTCAAAAAAATCACAAGAAATCTTTTTTAGGATTCCCTGTGGGGACCATCAAGAAGAACTTGAATTCAAACATGAAATTGTTTGTTTGACAATGGGAAAATAAGAATAAAAAATGGAAATATATTGGTCCCACTACACTTCCCTTGGAGAGCTTTCCCTATGTTTTCCTAATTCAACTTTAATTTGTCAGAGGTTTCCACTCTTTTCCCTACAGAGAATGCTGAAAAAGACTCTTGTAAATGTGAAGTGCAGGGAGAGCTCACAAGTCACTCACCATTGAAGTATTTTCTCCACACTGACAGCCTTCCCCAGTTGAGTAAAAATCAGGCATGGCAAAAACAGAGAAAACACCAGCTGCATGTCCCCACCCCCAACAACCACCCACAACCCCATCTCCCATGGATGATGATCAGTGCCAACATGTTGAGATCAGCTTTCAGCTTTTCTAGTGCAACTTCAACTGGTTGGAACAAACCCACAACCCCACCTCCATGGATGATGATGATGATTAGTGACAAAGCCCTTTCTGAGAGCTTCAGCAACAAGGTGAAGTCTAAGACAGAGAGAAAGAAGAGATGTTCAAGGACAAGGACATGAAGGGCATGTCTTCTCTTGATTAACAGCCCATGCTGAAGCTAACCATCATCTACTGTTTAATGCTTTGCAGAAAGAACTTTCTAAACCAAGCCAGGATTTGTGACCAAGAGAAGCTGGAGGGGTCTGCATGAGAGCTGCATGGTGAAGAAGATGTACACCTTGCTGAGCAACCGACGAGATTGCGCAGGCAGGATGTTGATGTAAGGACTGGCCATGGCCAAGCCAAAACCGCATAACACCAACACCTTTGCTATGGGCAACACTGCAAATTCCAGCAGGTTTCCAACTGAAATTTCCAAGTGCAGCAATGCTGTCCCCAATATCCGATCCATCCTTGTGATCTCTATAGTAGTAGTAAGTAGCTACCGTGGAATTCTTCTTCAAGTTTCTCCTGGCTCCTGGCAGCTCCCCGACAATTGCAAACAACAAAAGCATCTAGTAAGCTGGGACCGCTTGCCGCCTTGTGGAAGATGAAAATTAGTTATCATATTCAAGCAAAAAAATCTTTCTCGATGCCCACCCACAACAAACCTCTTCCACAAATCATACTGAAGAAAAAGGAAACAACCCAACATACAAAACAAAACAATCCACAAGAGGAGGAAACCCACTAGTACCTTGATGCCCAATTGGGAATCAGTTTACCTCAACACCATCCCAAACCAATTCTGCACAACTCTTCAGCTTGCAAAATTATAGCAATTCAAGAACACACCCAAAAGAAGAAGAAGAAGAAGTGGGTGTTTGTGCCTCCAGACTCTTGAACTTCAAGATGATGGAACTCTTGAAAAAGGTAAATTCCTTTGGAAAAGGAAAAAAAAAACAAATCCCCCACTCCCTCTCTCCCCCAAAAAAAAACGCAAGCTCTCGTAACGTTTCTTGAAAGACTTTCTTTCTTTCACATTTTCTAGCTTATTGTGTCTTCACTACTGAAGAACCCAAACATTATATACAATTTGGCACTCCCAAAAAGCACACTCGTCATGTGACTCAAACTTCAACAAAACTCAACTCCGCAATACTGTGATGTGCTTTTTGGCATCAGCCAGAGGCCATAACAACTGACATGTGTCTGTCTGTGTGTGTGTGTCTCTCTCTCTCACACAACAGCTGAGCGAGCGCGGACGTCAGGCAGCCAGGCCGCCATCCACAAGCAATCACAAGAACAAGGGCAGGCTCATCATCATGGCGCAATGGGCGTGCGACTCCTCTCCTCTTTATTGGCAAGTTCAATGGATCACCAGTTAAAATAGGAATATGTTGTGAATTTCCCAAAAAAGTGAACTTGCACTTACGTATTTGGATCGTTCATAGTAAGTAACACTTAGTGAGCATTCCTCAAAATGTGGGACCAAATGAAAGTTGCATTATTTTCCTCTCTCTCTCTCTCTCTCTCTCTCTCTCATGATTTTATTTTTTTCCCTTTCAATTTTGTGATGTAAAAAACTGGCAATCATGCACAAGAGGAATTAGCCAAATTGGCTACATGTGATCAAATAGGAATATTAAAAAATTCTAAGAATCTTGCTAATGGGGTTATTAGTTCAGGTTGAAAATGATGACAAAGAGTTTTTGAAAATAAAAATTTCATGCAACCAATGAGAAGGCTTAGCATGCATTAAGGGGGGCTTAGTTTTTGTCTTTTGGGTTTTTTTGGAGAGGTGGGGGGGGGGGGGGGTGATTTTTTTGGTTTTGTTTTTTTCCAGGGTGTTCTTTTCAGTTTTATATCAGGTTTTTCCTGTTCTCCAGTTTTTCCCTAGAATGTTCCCC
>Ga0116231_10013629_pt1 | contig 11307 bp, 7 predicted proteins | sample S1TSphgellanicum_2_FD_89695 | JGI IMG/M metagenome (GOLD analysis project Ga0116231, IMG submission 89695) | Host-associated microbial communities from peat moss isolated from Minnesota, USA - S1T2_Fd - Sphagnum magellanicum MG | ecosystem: Host-associated > Plants > Peat moss > Unclassified...
ATGATGCATCAAATTAGACATAAAACACCCATATCATGATGTTTCCTTCATGTAGTGAGACACTCAATCATCTCAAAAGTTATTCAAGTAGAAAAACCCATATAAACTAATCCTTAGCCCAAACCAAATTGCTATTACCAACACCAAAAGAATGTTGTTGTTGGCCTTCCTTTTCTCCAAAGCAAGTAAATAATCATGTAGAGAAATCGATAGCTAAATTATTTGAGAAACTAAGTGTGCGAAGTTTAATTCACATAAGAAAGCAATAGCCAAAGAAAAAAAGAAAAACATGAAGGGATAGTGCTTAGTTTTCACTATTGAAATACATTCAACAAAACTAGCAAACATAAGTACAAATCCATTCTAGGAGATAAAAATGCTTGTAACTTACTTCAAGCTAGATTATTTTTATCGCCTTCCCATTTAATGATTTATCCTAGTTGGAGAACAATGTTTTTCATGGTAGCTCCTTGTTAGTGATGTAATTCCAAGGAACCTCCACTATATACTTTTCACTTGGGTTGTATGTCATGATTTCCTTTAAGGCATTTGTCACAATATCACAAAATTTTGAACCAAACTCCTCATGGAGTTTTACTAACCTTTCATCTACATTATCAATTACTTCCTGAATTCCACATAAAAAGTTTATAAATAATAGCCAATGAAATTGAACAAGAAATAATGCAAGAAAAAGAAAAGGCAACGTATGGAATTCAAGAAAACATGCAAGACACTAAAATAGACCTTCCATCCATCCTTCCTAATTTGTATGGTCTTGAATGCATGAAAATCACCGGAAAGTGGGATGGCTTCCCATTGGGTTGACAAATTTGTGTAGTGTGATTGCCAACCCTCTTTGGTGTACTCAAGCTTTTTCTGACATGGTTCATACCATGCTTTTGGGCGCATTTCACCCATTCTTTTGATACCAATCTCCTTTATTGTGTCATTCATTATATATCTCTTCAAAAGTTGCCAACAAAAGCTAATAATCAAAACAACATTACAATTGAAGCTTACAAATACAAACATTGAACATTCCTACAAATATGAACATTGAATGTCACTACATTGATGTCTTATTGTAGCTGATGTCTTCTTCGCATCTTGTAGTTTGCAATTTGTTGTCATATACTTTGCAGGCAAAACATTCACCATATTGGTTTGCATCTCCAAGTCCTCTTTGACATCAAGCAACTTTTTTTGAAGCTCCTTTTTCCCTTTTGGTGCTCATGGTCTTGAGGAGCATGCAAAGCCTTTCGAACCTCAATAGCCTCCACATCAAGTTGAATTTGCATCTCAGCCTGCTACTTTTTTGCTAAGATTATCTTCTTTTCTTGGATTTTCAATTCCAATTTCCTTGTCTCTTCTTGTAAAATTCCTACATATAGCTTTAGCATCGACAATTGACAACAAAATCCTTAACTAATTTAATGAAGAACCCTAAACCCAACTCTTGAAATGGGTTATACATGATTCACAAGAAACCATTGCAGATTTGTCTCAAAGAGGAACAAGATCTCTAATGCACTACAAACAGATTCACCACCTAATGCATATTATGTGCATTTGCTTCCCCCAACTCCTTACTTTGATTGCACCATGTTCTTGAAGAATGTATAAATGGGTAACATTTTGATAAACTAGTGGTGTCACGCCTCTCCAGACGTTGAAAAAGATGGAGGTGACGACTAAATTGGTCAAATTACAAGCTAATCTATATCACGAAAAGTTGGATTTGACCAACAAGCATGAGGTGGTATTTTGTTGTTTACTTGTCTCCAGAAACCAGAGCGTCAACGAGGAAGAAGTGTCCAGGCGTTAAACTACACCGGCTTGGCTAAATGCTCACGCCTGATTGATTTCTCTTGTCCTGATCTTTTGTCTTCTTGCAGTGAAGGAATTCCTAGGGATTGTCTTCAATTACATCTAATTCCATATTTACATAGTGAAGAATATCCTGTACGCCCAGGACCCACTTGAGAGCAGACTCATGAGGTGAAACCATAAATCCCCCCAGTGAAATCCCTTGCAGAATTTGCCTAAATGATTCCATTCACAATATTTATTTTCATTTGAACAACTCCCATCCACCTTATCTTCATTGACCATTGCTCGTGCTTAATCAATTAGTTCCAGATGCATCTAAGTATCCCATAAACCCTTTTGTTGTCTTTTCAAGGTTTAATCATATTGTTTACTTTTAGTTTTTCTCACGTAATTCCCAACACACCCATCATCCATAATTGTATCTCCAGCAGTCACCTCCAATTCTTTTATCTCAACCATAAATACTTATTTAATCATCATCTTAATATCCATATGTTGAAATATTAATCCCACTTTTGAATTCCTATGCATGTCCAACAAGTTCCTTCCATCTTGTGAACCTATTGCATCCCCTCACAATTTTTTTATTTTTTTTAAGTCTTCATCTTCATCAACATATCCCATTGGGTTCCTACTCAAGGTATCAACATTTGTATGCTTGGATCCTCCATAGTGCATATTCTTAAAACTAAAATTTTACAACATTGTTGATCCACCTTTTTCTTCCATATGCATCCAACATAGTAGCCATCCATTCCAAAGGTTTGTGGTCAATGCATAGAGTAAAATGATTATGGTAAAAGTATTGCCAGAAATACATGATACCCCAAATCAACACAAAACATTCACCTTCCATTGGGTGAAACCTCTTTTGGATAGGAGAAAACCCTTTGTTCACATATGCCACTACCCTTTGACTCCTTCCTTCCCATTGTGACAAAATGGTTCCAACCTTTTAGGTTGACCAATCTACATTTAAAATGAAAGGTTTGGCCAAATCTACCTAAATCAAAATGGGTGCCCTAATCAATGCATTTTTTAACACATCAAATGCATTTTGACAATGGGGTGTCCACAAAAACATTGAATCCTTCTTTGTTTATTTAAGGAGTTGCACAGTTATGTGGGAATAGCCTTTCACATAATTCATGTAATCGATGAGGCCCAAAAAAGCCCGAACATTAGTAATAGAAGCAAGCATTAAAAACTTAGCAATTATTTTAAGTTTCCATTGATCAAGTTGAGTCCTTTCTCTACTCACAATATGACCCAAAAAACCAATGCTAGTTTTGGTGAATCCAAATTTGTTGGGATTAAAATTTAGATTTACCTCCCTTAATTTTAACATGAATCAAAGATGTTCAAGGTGATCTTCCCAAGTCATGTTGTGAATGTTAAGGTCATCAATGAAAACCTTCAAGAACTTGTCCATGTATTTTCCAAAAACCTTAATCATTATTCTTGAAAAAATATTAATTACATAATCCATGCCAAAAGCATAACATTCCAATCAAATAAGCTAACTTTCATAATCAAGGTGGTTTTTCTTACATCCTTAGGTGCCATCCTTATTTGCTAAATTCTAGACTATAGATGTAGAGCAAAAAATCATTGGGACCACCCCATTCACATTAGAACATCCTCCACTAAGGGCATTGGAAATGCATATTTCCTAGTCTGTTGATTCAACAATCTACAGTCCCCACAAAGTGGTGACTCCCATCCTTCACAGGAACTGTCATCCTACAAGCATATTTTGATGTGTTGGGTTTCATCTCCCCCAATGCAACCAAAGCATCAATCTAACGCTTCATTTATGCCTCTTCCCAAAAAGATAACCTATTCGAAGTGGTGTGGCAAGGTGAAAGTGCTTGTGTATCATGTGTATCCACAACATGTTTTCCAAATTTGCAACATCCTAGCTCACCCTTACGTCAAACAAAAATATCAAAACACAAATCTAATAACTACCATAGTTAAGCAACATTTTCTTGATCCAAAGTTGGACCAATTTTGATCTTTGACCTAATTTCCTCCCATCTATCCTCCCTTTCATCAAAATTGTTATTTGCAAATGTAAATTCTTCCTTCTTTTTGCACTATCCCATATGTAATTGAAATATTGCTTAACATTATCCAAATTGATTACCAATGAAAATTTCATTCCTTTTCTCCTCAACCTATGTAACACATTTCATCCAATCCTTAAAATCATTAGAATCGAAAAACTTTCGAAAGGTAATGTTATCAGTTTGTTCTTCCATTGTGAGAAAAAGGGGTGTTTTGCAACTAGCCTTGCAATTCAATTGAAATAACTTATTTTCAACTACTTTGCAATTCCACTACAATTACAACCATAACATCATGTTAACATTATTAATTTTCATCCATCCATTAAAATTTGACACCTGACACAATTCAAAAGTGCCATATGGTGTATTAATTGAATTTTGAAATATAATATACATATACATACATACATACATACATACATACATACATACATATATAAGGTAGGTTGGTACATAGCCATAGGTAAATATGTTGGTAAGTAGGAAAATACAAGACTAAATGAATATATATATGTAGGTATGTATATTTATGTTTTCCTTTTAAGGTTAAACTTTTAAAAGCTCATCCCAAAATGGCATGTGTAGCTTAATGTGAGAACATAAGAAAAAACCCATTTTTTATATAGTTTGTGACATGGGATTCAAAGACAAAACATATGGGTTAAATCATTTTGTTATTTTTAAATTACAAATCGAGTTGTAAGTACAAATTTTTTTTCCCACATGTTTTGTGACATTTTCATTATGTAAATCATACAATTAAGTTAGTAATTATAAATATATATATATATATATGATTTTATCTAAAATAATTATTTGAAAACCAAAATTTTGAATTAAACATATGATAATTAATTATTTTAATTAATTAATATATTAATTATTTGAAGTAATCTATTTAATTCATATAATTTTTTTGTTAGTTATTTCAAATAATTTATTATTAGATGATTAATTATCTAAATTCATATAATTAGTCTTTTATTATTTAATTTAAAAAACGTTAATAGTTGTTTAAAAAACTAACAAACTAATTATTTGAATCAAACATATTTATAATGCATATTAATAGTTAATTATTGATTTAAAATAATTATTTCATAATAATTAACTTAATTTAATAAAAATTAATAATCAATAAATTATTGAAAAAAATCATTACTAAACATTGAAAATTAAATATGAATTTGGGTTTAAAAAATCAAGGTATAATTAGGCATATCCATGTGTATAGTTGAATTAAATTTTTAATATAATATTCTCATTGCTTTTAATTTCACATTTAAATTAATTAAATGTATCCAAATAATTAGTTTCTTATTGAATTTTGATAATTAATGATCTAGTAATTATTGATGAAATAATAATTATTCTAATTAATCAGTTTAATTCATTATTAAGTATCCCAAACCAAAATAAATAAATATTTAATTATTATTTGATGAATAATTACTTTTCCTATACATCCATATTATTTAGTATAATTAACATAATTAGTTAGTTAGTTAATTTAAATTTATTTATTTATTATAAATAATCATTTCATAATAATTGAATGTATTAAATGCAATTAATATTTAATAGTCAAATTATTGAAACAATAATTATTTATAAAATATTTCATATGAATTTATATCTTTATTAAGTTACAAGTTGTTGCACAATAATTACAAAATATTTAAACGTCAGTAATTCAATAGTGATGCATTAATGGCCCTACTAGTTGTATCATAGTAAAAAAACTAGTCACAAATGTATCCATAATGGGTAGTGGAATTATGAACATGTGGCATCACATGTATGTACATTGTAAAGTAATTGCAACATGGTTATTGCATAAGTGGCATATTTATAATAATTTTAAAATAATTGTCACATGCAACTATAATGCGATTCCCCAGAAAATGAAACATGATTGACTATAGATGTATGTACTATGTGTACAAATTACCATGTAGAAGACTCATTTTCAACTCATTTACAACTATAATACAATTAACTGATTTTTTGATATGGCAATTTATTTATTAATTCCCCATGTTTCCAGGGGATAGTTGCATAATAGTTGTAATACTTAAGGGATAATTGCACAATAGTTGTATACAAATTTTTTTTTGAACTCTAGTTGCATAATAATATGGTTTTAACAAATGCAATTTTTCATAGTGTTTTAGTAACATGTTGATAATTTGGTTTGGCCCCTACTACATGACAAATGTTTATAATCCATTGTCTTACATTTCTTCCATCATCTCGTGATCTTTACACACAATTAGATTCAATGTTTTAACATATTTAGCCATTTAAAGTTCATGGTCTTCATCTTCAGATGCATCTTGGCTATCTCCTTTGCTATTTTAACTTCTTTCCGAAATAGCATGCAAGAATTGCACATCATCTATAATGGCACTTTTTGGGGTCCTTCTAACATCATCATTGCATTTACATTAGACTTAGGTTGCACTTTCTCCTTAACAATTTGTAACATATTAACCATGTTCAATGGTAAGATTTGTATGTTATTTCCAATTCCTCGCCTTACTTGGATTGTTTTTTTTTCCACATTCACAACATGCCCTATCTTAATCAAAAATTCCAAACCAAGTAATAAGTCATAAGTGGTGGTGTTTATAATCATGAATGTCACTAGGCAATGAATCGCTCCAACCTTTACAAGTTTCATTTATCCTTCCCAACACTTGAATAACCACACCAAAAGTAGTCTTGTACGATTTTAATCCCATAACCAAATGCATTATTCCAAGTCCATGGACCACTATAATTGCCATAATAGACGTAGATGTTCTTGTATTGATTAATCCTTCCACCAAATGGTTGTTGACTTCCACTAATAGATGTAAGTCTTATTCCAACGACTTTTGTTGATACAGATCCTATGGATTGCTTGAGATTCTTCTGACTTGATTATATTAATTGATTTCAAACTTTCATCTCACTTCTTACATGCTAACTTAACTAAACTTTCCAAGTATTCCAATTCTCCAGGATTAAACATAATGTTTCCATTGGAGATAAAGCAATATTGCCTTTGATGAAATGTGTTAGGATTTTGGATCATGATGATCTTTCTTTCATAACATCCATTGGTCATGTTTCCATAGTTTTGTCCTTAACTTCATCAACCTCTAACACTTACATCTCCATTGGCAACCTTCTTCTTGGTATTTTGGCACTACAAAAAATATCATGTTTGGCTCCACGATACCAATTCAGTTGCTCCAATCTAGTGGCTTCATTATCAAACAAAAAATTCTAGGTAATTATTTGTTGTAGACTATAGTTTGACATATTTCCCTTTCTTCCAACATTTATCCACTATATGGCCCATTCTTGTACAATACCCACATTTGACACCACATTTTTTTTGTCCTATGAAAAAAATCGCATTTATCACATTTAGGTTTAAGGTCCCTTATTTTCAAACATATAATAATTCACAATGCCAAAACATGGCATTTATGACTAGCTATGACTACATGATTTTATAGTCCGAATGACCATGTTGTAAATGCAACTAGTTGTTAAAATGGTCATAATCATAACCACCATTGCGATTGCACCTACAACTATAGAATATTATATATATAATATTTTTGTATATAATAAAATTATGTATATTTATAAAATAATATTATTATATTACTATTTGAATATATTCAAATATATTTTCGAATATTGATTTTACAAAATAATTATTAATTTAATTTTTTATTATTTATATATCGTATACATATGTTTTGTACATGAATTGTATTATACATACCATTGGTCAACATAATCAACATATGTCATTATCATACCGATGATCAAAGTTGACTATAATCAACACAGTCAAACCAATCAACATGGTGGGAACAAGTATTGATCCTTGGTCCTACTTAAATTAGTCGAAGGCCTTTGCCATCAACCTAACACATCACATGTGACACAATGTTGTCACATAAATTTTTTTAATGTTCCAATGTTTGAATGTATAAAAATACAAAGTCTAAAATTTAATTTCTTTTCCAATACTTACTCAAATGAACATATGAATATGAATTATTAAACTTTGGAGCATAATCTACATATGTGGACCAATTAAAAATTCAAATAAAAAATTTTGTACATAGAAAATCAGTTTTGAATTTTAAAAACTTTAACATATCCGTTATGTTTCAATACATGATCAACTTTAATAAATAGATGTATAATTTGAATATTTTAAATTTATTTTTAATTCTGAAATATGAATATAATGTGACATTCTTAATATTATATATAAATATATATATATACTTTATATAGGAATATTTAATTTTCATTATATCATTTAATTTAATAATCATACATTAATTCCAATTTTATATTTATTTTCAGTATATTGTAAGTTAATTAATAGAATTGATATTTAGAAGAAAAAGAATACCAATTAATTTTATCAATTTTATTATAATCCAACCACTTTACATAACATTATAATTGCACTGGTTATTTATTATTTATCATTTCTATCATTTTAAATTTATTAAAATCTACATATTTAATAAAATATATACACATACATATGCAATGTTATATGTATATAAATATTTACTGAAATATGTTTTAAATATATACATATTTTGTAAGAAAATTAAAATTAAAAAATTGTACATTATATTTAACCATATTTTTTCAAAAGGTCATTATATATATAAATTTAATATGTTGTAAATTTATCAATCCTAAACCCATAGATAAATTTGGTAAAATTTTGTATAAATAACATGAAATTGCTTGAATTATGTTATTTTTGTTATTAAAATAAGATATTTAGATTAAACTTGGCTAGACTAGAACTAAAGTTCATTAATTTTGTTTAATTTTGGTTTAAGTAATATAAATGAGGCTAAAGTAGGTTATTTTGGCTAAAACAAGATAAATTTTCTTATATTTTGAAAGACTTGGCTAAAACTTGGTTAAGCTTGGTTAAATGAAAATATGTATATTTTTTTTAAATGATTTTGGCTAAATTTGGTTAAACCTTTTAAGAAAAAGTTAAAATTGGTTATGTATTTGGTTAAATTTTAATAAATTAAGATAAACTTGGATAAATTAAAATATTTAGGTTAAACTTTGATACTAAAATTAAATTTGGTTAAAATTGGTGAAATCAAGTTACATGAAAGCACTTAGGTTAACCATGGTCAATTAATCTTGGCTAAATTTAAATTTTTTTGAGAAATAAATTTTTTTAGTGTATTTTGTTGAACTTAAGGCCAACTAGGCTAAATTGAACTAATTAATCTAAATTTGGCTAAACTAAACTAAGTTAGCTTACGTATGTTAAAATATGTTACATTAAGTTAAAATAGAAGATTATTTATAATAAATTAAGTTATTTAAGACAAACTATGTAGGCTACTTAGGGTGAACTAGCCTTAAGTGGGTTAAATTAAGATTGGATTAAGTCAAAATAAATTAATTTCAATTAAACTAATTGTAAATATATTAAACTAATAATTATTTAAATTAAATTAAATTAAGGTAAATTAAGCTAAGTTAGGCTTCTAATATAAATTTGACCATGTTGATATGTATATTTTTTTATTTTTTTAAACTTGTTGAAACAAGACCAAGTAATTACTTTAATATGGTTACATTAGTTTTGTAGTCATAATTACCTATAGTTGTAATCATAATCATATTTGTAGTTGTAGACTCATAATTATGACTATAGTCGTCAAAATGATTACAATTCAAGTTCATTTACAACTACGTGACTATTTTAGACAATAGTAGCAACATGCCCTAGTCAAGAAACCACATTTTGGCATAATGACTATTCACTTGGAAAACCTACTCTATAATTTGATGAAATTTCTTTCTAAACAAAATTATGAATGATTCATTGAAAACATTGACTTGTTTTCCACCATTGCATCAACCACAACTCCATCTTCATGCTCCTCTTTCATGAGTTAAAATGAAGTTTCACCCAATTTAGCTAATACCCATTCCACTTCTAAAAATGCAACAAGCATATAGGTGGTTGCAAGGTAGGGTGGCTCATTTTTTGCATCACAATTTAGTTTTTTACAAAATTGTGTGCATTTACATGTTATAAACATGGCACAAAAATAATAATTTTCCAAATTTGTGAATAGATTTATATTGTCAACTTGAAAAGAAAACATTTATTAAAAAAAGTGTAACATATATATACCAAATATATAGTAATGAACTTTTCAAGTTGAAAAATATGCACTAGTTTATTGTTTGTGCCTCTATATACATGCATTTTTGTATATGAATTTTATTTTGGATATATTATAGGGACTCAATATATGAAATGTTAAAACAAAAAGAACATATGTGCAGAAAAATTGCTAAAAAAAAACTAACCAAAAAAAGTTATGAACTTTTGAATGCCTTAAAATGAGCCGTATCTTCATAAATCCATATCATAATCATTTTTGGGTGGATTTCAATTTTTATTTTCTTAACATGTACATTAAAGAATTATTAATAATTGATATTCTTCATATGAACTTTTTAATTCATTAACCACCATGTAATTCCCCATTAAATTAATGATATCAAAATAGACTACCATTTTAACACTACCGTATGGACTTTTAGGGAGTGAAAAATTTGCCAAAAATGAACCACCTTAGAATGCATACACCCATAACTCCATCTTTACATAATCCCGTATCACACAAAAAATTTTAATCTTAAGATAGAGCTAAGAAAAAACCTTTTCCTACGCTTTGCATCCTCAAGCTTGCCTCTTGTAAACAACTTTTCCCTTATGTCATAATACCCTTGAACTCATTGTTTAGGTTCTTGCTTGATCACATCCAACTTGATTTTAATCTCCTCTTTATCCACAATCCCATACTTCAACAACATGGTTTACTTATTAATAAAAGTGATAGCTGCCATCTTTTTGAACCATTTTTTTTATTTGCTTCTTAAATTCAAGTTGGCAATCTTGAACAACTTTTATTCATCATTCCTTCTTACTTCTATTGCCATTTTTAGCCTTTTAACCCAATCATGGACATCCTCAAATTCCTTGCCCCAAAAAAACTCATCCATGCTTTTAAGGCTTGTCATTCTCAATTGTTATCTTAATAATAATGCATTTCCCTATTATCTATCCAACATAGAAATCAACATGATCTTTGCTTTCATTTATCTAAATGTTTTTTCCCATAGGTCCATGTTCTTACAACCAACTCAACAACTTGGGTGTAATTCAGGCCTCATAAATTTGTGCGTTTTATTTTTAGACGCACAAAGTGCACAAAATAAGGGCAGTGTTGACGCACAAAATAAGACATATGTGCACAGTCTATTTTTTGGGATCTGGGAACATTTTTGTATTTCCAAACACACCAAGAGGGCCATAGCA
>Ga0116231_10013630_pt1 | contig 11306 bp, 6 predicted proteins | sample S1TSphgellanicum_2_FD_89695 | JGI IMG/M metagenome (GOLD analysis project Ga0116231, IMG submission 89695) | Host-associated microbial communities from peat moss isolated from Minnesota, USA - S1T2_Fd - Sphagnum magellanicum MG | ecosystem: Host-associated > Plants > Peat moss > Unclassified...
AGCTGCCTGGACACATAATTTTTCATTGATGCAGGTTATTAATTTCAACAATTAAAACTTTCAGGAATTGCAACTCTACTGATGGTTGCAGAACGCAAACATGACCTACCATCAATCAGTCAACTTACACATGTCAACACTTACTGCACATGAGAAAGAGCATGTTTATAGCATATGTTTTTTGCCAAGGCACCCAGGCCAAGGCACCCAGCATCAGCAAGAAAATTTCATGCCTCAAGAAAAATGACAATTTTGGAACTGTATTACAGTCTTCAAAACTCCTAACAGCAGACCTGGTATTCACCATGCCACCTTCTGTCAAGCACCCATGTTTGCCTCTGACAAGCAGACATTAAGTGTTCTGAGACTTCACACAGAAGATAATTTCTACTCAGAAGCACTGATCCTATGTGCAGGTTTGTCAAGATTGGTTTCAGGATCAGATGTATCATCAAGTTTCATTTCTTCTTGGCTGCTGCCTTCGTCACCTTGGCACCTGTGGGTTCCTTCTTCTCAACAGCCTTGATAACACCAACAGCCACTGTCTGCCTCATGTCCCGCACTGCAAAGCGGCCAAGTGGTGGATACTCCGCAAAAGTCTCCACTGTCATGGGCTTAGTGGGAATCATCTTCACAAACCCAGCATCTCCATTCTTCAAGAACTTAGGTTCCTTCTCAAGCTCCTTGCCTGAGCGGCGATCCACCTTTGTCAGGATCTCGGCAAACTTGACTGCAATGTGGGAGGTGTGGCAATCCAGAACTGGTGCATAGCCATTTCCAATCTGACCAGGGTGATTCATAATGATGACCTGGGAGGTGAAATTGGCCGCTTCCTTAGCAGGGTCGTTCTTAGAGTCAGAAGCAACATACCCTCTCTTCAAATCCTTCACAGCAACATTCTTCACATTGAATCCGACATTGTCACCTGGATGAGCCTCAAGCAACGACTCGTGGTGCATTTCTACTGACTTCACCTCAGTGGTCAGCCCGGTGGGAGCGAAGGTTACCAGCATACCAGGCTTGATGACACCCGTCTCCACTCGTCCCACAGGCACAGTTCCAATGCCTCCAATCTTGTACACATCCTGGAGAGGCAACCGCAGAGGCTTGTCTGATGGCCTCTTGGGCTCTGAGATCTGGTCCAAGGCTTCCAACAGAGTGGGGCCCTTGTACCACTCCAAGTTGGCAGAGCGGTCGATCATGTTGTCTCCCTCGAATCCGGAGATAGGGACGAACGGGATCTTCTCTGGGTTGTACCCGACCTTCTTCAAGTACGAAGAAACCTCCTTGGTGATCTCCTCAAAACGTGCTTTGCTGTACTTTGGGGTTGTGGCATCCATCTACAAGAACGAAATGGGTTCAGAAACGAAATCCAACTATATCGGCTATGGATACAGAGCAATGACAACACAGATAAAAAGTGTAGCGCAGAAACAAGACCACTGAAACCGTAGACATACCTTGTTGCAACAGCAGATCATCTGCTTGACGCCAAGAGTGAAGGCGAGAAGTGCGTGCTCACGGGTCTGTCCATCCTTGGAAATACCAGCCTCAAAACCTCCGGTGGTGGAGTCGATGATGAGAACAGCGCAATCGGCTTGAGATGTACCTGTGATCATGTTCTTGATGAAATCACGATGCCCGGGAGCATCGATAACAGTGCAATAGTACTTGGTAGTCTCAAACTTCCACAGCGCAATATCGATTGTGATACCACGCTCCCGCTCGGCCTTGAGCTTATCCAGCACCCATGCGTACTTGAAAGAGCGCTTGTTCATCTCAGCAGCCTCCTTCTCAAAGCGCTCGATCACTCTCTTGTCGATACCCCCCAGCTTGTAAATGAGATGACCAGTGGTAGTGGACTTGCCGGAGTCGACATGTCCAATGACCACGATATTGATATGCGACTTCTCCTTTCCCATCTTGCCGAAGGTCTGCAAGCAAAACCCCGTCATAGAAAGATCAGCAATATAGTGAACAACCTGCAAAGGAAGAAAATGAGGACACAGCAAACCCAGCAAGAAAGCAAATCATGGTGTTACTTTGAAATACGCATGCTAGCGAACCGCGACGTAACAAAGAAAACTGCAAGCAAGTAAATCACGATGTAACAAAAAAGCCAGCAAGAAAGAAATCACGACATATCGAAAAAACCTGCAAAAAAGCAAAGCATGAAAACATAACCTGCAAACAGAACACGGCGTTCCTTTTGAAACCGATAATCGAAATCTATGAACGGAAACCACTTACTCTAAACAACAGGATGCGGATAAGGAACAGTCGGAGAAAGGAAGATCGACTTCGAATAAACACAGTAAGAAAGAAAGCAGTTGCCGCAAATGACGGCAAAACAAATACATATTAGCTTTTGTTTCCCGTTCCCGATATTGATAAAAAAACAAGATGCAAAGAGAGTTGTACCTCAGAACTCGCAGAAGAATAGCAACGCAACTCGACGCCAAGTTCTTCGCACAAGACGAGAGCGCCGCAAGCGCTATGCCACCAAAGAGACTGAGTTCGTCGGAGCGACGAGGTCTTTATGGTGGAGCTTTGCCCTCGCCGGCCGCCAGCTTAGCCCTCGGTTTTTTCATCCGTTTTGGACCGTCCGATGCAGAATCCAACGGTTATGGAGCCCCAGGAAGAACCCTAAGACGCCGTTGTTTTCCGACGCACAATATTGTGTCCTTGGTAGGGTCTGTTAGGGTTTGCTAGGGTCTTTTAGGGTTTGTTTCGGAGTTGAAGTTTGTTGGAGTGTACCCATTACATGAAGGAGCTTTGATTATGCATTATGGCACAAGACAACAAGATTGATGAATGGCCTGAAGCTGAATGGGGGAGGAATGCCAAACACAATTACGGTATGGCGACTGAAAGTCCCAAGCTTGTTTCAGAGATTTGGACATCTTCTCATTTTCAGAAGCACACAACTGTTATGATGCAGTGATGATTTGTTTGTCTTGGTCCCAGCAGGCAGCTGAAAGAGGACCAGACAATCTGCACAGCTTCAGCCAATGTATTAGCGAGATGGAACTTGTAGGTTTTGTTGGCACGATTTATTAATATATAGCTGAAGCTAAGTTGCAGTTCAAATCAGCCACTCTTCATGGAACATGTCATGATGTTTGGCACACAAACTACTCCTGTGTACACTGAAAGGGTTGTGTTGCAGATGGTGTTGTGGTGAATTGTGAAGCAAACAAGGTGAATGAGCTGTTTCTGCCTGAGCAAACTGTGTTTGTTTTCAACACAGTGGGCTCTTTGTTCCCTCTTTCTAGTATCAAATTCTGTAGTAGTTAGGGGAATGTGGGATTCCATTATTTTGATAATTGGATGTTCTCAATCATTTTATTAGAAGAAAGCATTGTGATAGTGGTCTGATATAGCATGAAGTAATCAGTGGTGACACATTTGTGAATTGTATTGCAGTATGATGATGTCCAGCTCTAATGCAGGATAAAGAGTTTGCATGCAACATACCCACCACTCAACATCCAAGCAAGCCAGACTCTCCTCCTCCAAAGGTTTGGGTCTTTCCTTTGAACAACATTTATTAATTGATTTTGATTATTTGGCAATGGTTGTGCTACTAATGAGCACTGTGGCTCTCCAGTATTGATGCTTCCTTGCAGGTACAGCAACTTATGTTTCTGTGTGGCATATTACTTGGTAGGAGGTAAATGCCTCAGAATCTGATGAATTCCTACAAGAGTACATACAGTTTGACCAATGATATTTTTGCAGTGTCAGGTGGTTGTGTTCTCAAGTCAACTGCAGGGAACATTACAAGTCGGAGTGGATGGAACTGTGCAGGAGTCTGTATTGCCAACACAGTGGTGTACATTCAGTTAGGTTCTTCTGGAAGGTAGTTTGAGGATTTTGTAGTCAATCTCACATATTTCGTGAAAAGAATATGGTTGATATATGGCTGGGTGGTTGTGGCCTCAAGAAGGTTTGCACAACACAGAAACTGATACACGTTTTTGTGGCGAGCTTTGTTTGCAGTTGTTACTGAAGAAGAAGAGAAGAAAGACCAAGGTGATGTGAGAGGTAAATTTGTTGCTTTTAGTTTTACTCTTGATTGACTGGTCTTTGGCAGTGAACTATGAGCCTCTCTCTGGAAATTTTTAGATTGTAGTCTCAATGCCTGCATTCCCAGAAGCCTGCATGGTGTTTGACAACACTTTTGGTGAAAGGTAGCACATATTTGCAATTTGATGCCATTACTCTACCTCCCCAAGACCTTCACTAGGGCTGGGAGCATTAGGTGATCTTCTGACTCCCTTTTTCTGCTGTCTTTCCCATGTCCAGAATTGGCTATTTGTGTCCTGGTCTTTCTGCTGTGGAATATCAGCATTAAAGCATTCTTTCCACATCTGGGATTGGAGTAAAACTTTTTCCTTGCAAATTGACGACACCATCGTGCAGAAGCTGTGTTTGTAGGCAGTTTTTGACACTACTATGCAGGGGCTGGGAATGCCCTATTCTGGAGGGGAACGGAATGAGTCCCCTCCTTCCCCAGAAGTGTATGCTGGGTCTGTGCCACTTGTGGTGGTGGAGAGTGGTGAACCTCATCATGCTTTCCCATGTTGATCATAGGAAGGCAATTTGTTCAATCCAGAAACTGGGTATGAAGTTTCTCTTTGATTGATCTTTTCCCAAGCCAGAAACAGAACCTCTAGTCATAAAATCAACTGCTGACTTGGGGAATTTTCGTCCATGAGCTGCTATTGTCTGGTAAGTCCTAGGAAGATGCCATACTTTAGCCATGCTGATGCAATAGGTTCACTGCATGTAACAGGTCCCAAGTTACATCCAGTGAATCCACAAATTAAGGCTTTTTCTTTTGTCCTCACTTCAATCTGACCCAAAGGAAGTTTGAAAACAAAAACCTTCTCTCCTTGGCATCTTAAGAGGTCTCTTATTTAATGTAAACAAGGTTCTTTTTGCAACTCACTCCACTTCACCAAGTGCTTGTACTATAGAGATGTGGCTCACACCCTTTCATTGATTGTCCTCCTACAAGTGGCTCAGTTGTGTGGTAGTCCAGGATCATGTCAACACCTAGGTGAGCCTAGGAAGGATTCTGCTTTTGAGGGTAGATAGAGGCCTCCATGAGATTATCTTCCACTATTGGTAGTGTGGCATGACCCCAAAAGAGCTTGTTATTGTACACTAATTATATACCTATAGAGTAAAATCCCTGCCAAAATGAATTGTAATTTTAATGTGCCAAACTTGGTGGCATATTAAAATACCAATCAAATGGAATGGTTGTCAATTGAATGATCAATCACTTGTAGGAGGTAGGTTCTAGGTATATGCAACTTGACTTATATCAGATGCAGCCTCAACTAGTATGTGGGTCTTTGACTACAACTTGGTTATTTTAAGTTGAGGGAGATTGTTAAAGTGCTAAAAAGTTGCAGCTTGAATTAGAATGTGTGTGGTGGAGCCTAATTAGGCCTTGTTGGCAGATATGCTGGCCGTATCTATTTGATTGCATGTTGTTTCATACTTGAGTTCCTATAGCTTTGTACTTGAGCTCTTGTGCTACTTCTTTTGCTCTTGTGCTACTTGTGGCTCTTGATAGTCTAATGTACCAAACATAAAAATGCAGTACATGGGTAGAGCTTCTCATGTATATGCTTTTGGCATGTTTGCAGGTCATATTCAAAGCCCGAACTTCATCCAAATTGAAGAAGCTATGGTCTAAGTGCATGTTTTTGCATGTTTGCAGGTCATATTCAAAGCCCCAACTTCATCCAAATTGAAGAAGCTATGGTCTAAGTGCATGTTTTTGCATGTTTGGAGGTCATATTTCAAAGCCCAAACTTCATCCAATTTGAAGAAGCTATGGTCTAAATCTGATGAATTTTCCCCCCCTTAAAATATGGTGACTTTGTGTCATTAAAAAGGAAAAAAGAGAAAAGAACAACCTTTGCTAAATTTGCAGTCCCCTTTTTTTTTTCGGTCTCCAGACTCCAAGTAGCAAAATTTGGCCCAGAAAAAAACACTCAGCGATGGCAAGTACCTTTTAGGAAATTTCAATTTTTGCATACTGCATTTAAATTAAAAATTTCCAAAAGGATCATTCTTTGCTTTTCAGGTCTTTACTATTTAGGGGTTATTAGATAGAGCATCTTGTACAACAACAATAAAATCGAATCTACACTAACATTTGATTGAACTCGGAAATCAAATAATGTAGAACTCCTTTTGTGCATGCATACTCTCTTCCTTCAATAGTGTCATCAAAAGGAATTGATGTTTGATTGGCCAATGTGATAACATTGACGAAGGTGGTGAGATTTGAATAGTTTCTCACTTTTTACTGCCCCAAGCAAGCTAATGGATGGGCATGTGTAGAGTTTGGGTGCACCCATCCAATTGATGGGTTGTTTTGAAGTCTACCCATGTCCTTGTTGGGTTTCTTCTGAAAATATGAATGTTGGGTAAATGATTTAATCATGCCTTTATATCATTTGATTTTTTTGGGTTGTCACTTGCCTTTTTGTATCACTATGAAATGTGTAAAAAAATTCATATGACTAATTTTAAAAATGAATTTTTTTGGATAAACATTCAAATAATTAGTTTCAATTCCTTTAAATCTCAGTAAAATGAGATTGTTAACAAATTGATTTGAAAAATAATGCAAGAAATGATTAAAAATAAATTAAAATATTAATGCAAAATTCGTTTTTGAGATATAAAAATTTAAAATGAAATTTGATGTTACTTAAATAAATTCAATAAGGCTTTGATGAAGATTTAATAAGAAAAATTGTAATCAAATTAATTTTTAATTGATTAATCTGTTTGTATTGTCGTTGCCTTTTATGTTATAAAAAATTATTATTGCCCTAAGAAAGTAGACACGCAATTATGTTTTTAGGTTTTACCAAGCATGTATGGGGGCAAACACAACTAACTAGTTCATAAAGCGGTGGGGAAGGAGGACAATAAGGCTCTGTTTTCACCATGGCGAGGGATCATGACAATGGAAATGCTGAGAGCTTTCAAAACACATCCAAAGGCTTTTGGATTCCAAAATGTCTGGGCCTCAGTTGTGAAGTGCAAATGTAAAAAGTGATAAAAGGCTTTGCTGAGGGACTTAAAAAATAGTAGCAAATTGTGACTCATATTAATTAGTGGTGGGAACCTCTGAAATTCTGTTATTTTAATTTTATTTAAAAAATTTTTTAATTGATTTTTTAAAAAAAAGGTCAAAGGCATCTTTGTTTGGCCCATCACTCCCAAAAACAAAAAAAATAAAAATAAAATCAAGCTTTGGACAGTCCCAAAAGACATGCCATGTAATCTCCTCCTTTGGACTACATATATAAAAAGAGTAGAACTTAAGGCTGAGGAGCTATTGAGAACATGTGGAGGAACACATTGGGAACTTTGAAACATATTGGGAACCCAATGGGAACTTGATGAGAACACAATGAAAACTTGTGTGAGAATACAATAAGAACAACGAAAATCTAGCACTACCTCACCCTTCCCCCAAAAGAAAAAAAACTGGGCCCCTAGTGCATGGTGTCTTGTCTCATTGAAAGCCAGAATGTTCTTTTGTCTACTAATGTTCTTTGCCATTTTTGGCCGAGGCTAATGAATGGCAAGGGCATGAATTATTATGGGTGAATATTATAATAAAGTAAATAAAAAATTAAAAAAAAAAAAACATTTTCAATCAATCCATGGCTTTTTGGGTGCATGATGATCTAACGAACTTTGTGCCACCATGCTCACCTTTTTACATCATTTGAGGGTTCAAATCTTTACCTTTTGTTTTGTGATGATATGTTGAGCTTGGCATGAAATCCATTAGACCATGAAACATTATTTCAAAGTCCATTCAACGAACGTTTGCATTGATCCTTAAGGACTTCAAACCTTCGAGTAAAGTGAACTTTGTACCTTTTACATGTCTTTTCCTCCAATCCAATATTTTGAAATTTGACGGTTGTGTGATTTCAATTGGTGTAAAAAGGGGGACCTGAATATTATTATATTAATTTAGTGTATATAGATCTTCTTACTCCTCTGTGATTTGTTGCTAGATGATTCCTTCTACCTTTTTTTTCTTTTTTTTTGGAAAAAGGTTCCAAAGGGCTGCATTCCCATCCATCCTTTTTTACCAAAGATCAAAGGAATCCTACTAGGGACCACCACAAGAGCTTTGGTACTACAATAGTACCTCCACATCTTTGGCACAAATTATATTATTTTTAGAAATGCTGAAATTTTCAAAAAAAAATCTTTCCTACAAAAGAAAAAAAATTATGTGAAGGAAAATGAAGAATTAAAAATAAATAAATTCAGGAATATTTTGATTTTTGAAATGGAATCTTCAAAACCGATTAATTATTTGGTGGACATGTGCTGAAGCTGCCCCTGTACTATGGTACGAGTCAAAGGACTATTGTTGTTGGAATATAAAACTAGCCTTGGGAGGTTAGGGGGCTAACTAGGGGTTTCAATTCCCAATATTATTAGAAGCCTAAATGGAACTTGATGTGAATTTTTGTAATAAATTCCAGAAATATGAATTGACAAATGCAAAATTATCATAGAACCAAGGTAAGATTTGAGGCCTAAATTGCCTATTGATGTCAGCAAAATAAATCTAAAATAAAATTGAACAAAATATTATTTAAAAAAACTTGAATGTAATAATAAGTCTAACAAAATTTAATTTGGTCTAACCAACTCTAAATATGATTTACATTTACCAATGTTTTAAGGGGTTTTTTTTTTCAAGTTATGATGAATATAATAATTTCTTTTGGACACACAATCTATGTCCATCATGGTCCTCATCCAAGTTTTTGATTGCATCCTTAAGAATATGCTTTTCAATATTATTTTGGTGTCCATGATAGTGGTGAACCTTGACTCAACAATGGACATTTTAGAACCTTCCAAAGCAATGTGGGTCAAGGTACTAGTAGACTTTGGAAAACTATTAATTGCCATTGGTTGCATGTCTATAGTGCAAGGCTCGAGGGATTGATTGATTCTGCCATGGTCCCAACAATTAACACTTGCTCCCCATGTGTTTAAACTTTCACAAAAGAAGATCTTGGAGTTGTCAAAATGGTTGAGCTTCACGTGGTTTGTCATTTTGTCATGGAAAAATGACACCTTATGAATAGGGAAGGCATGCATGAATTTGCCAAAGCTTGGGAGCTTGGGAGCATGCATGAGAGCTTGGGAAATAGGTGCACGCATTTGTAATTCAATGGACTCAAGAAAAACCAAAAAACCTAGAGTTAAAGATTCAATGGACATTCACACATGATGACCAAAGCTCTCCAAATGCACACAAAAGTAACCATGCAAGATGTGTTGCCAAAATTGTAAATCATAATCCAATTATACTAGGCAATTGAAAATTGATAGCAATGATTAAAAAACCTCTAAAGCCTTTAAACAAAAGAAAAGCAAATAAAAATTTAATAAATAAATAAATACTGAATTAAAGGAAACAAAACCTCACTCATGGTGACAATGTTCTCTAACCTTGCAAATCCACAACTTGATATGTCATGATTGAAAATACTATATTGAACTAAAAGTTCAAATAGATAATGGGTTATTGATGAACATTATAAGAAAAAGGAGTGTGAAATTCCTAAATTCAAATGTCTAAAACTACAACAATATTTTATCAGTCCCCTTGCGTTAAACAACAACTTTATAATCCTATGTCGACATTAAAGGATCTACTTTCACAACTAACAATTCGATTGGAAATAAAGGAAAATGTATTTCTATACTGAAATTAGCCTGGAAAAAACATTTGGGGTGGGGGACTCCCTCTCTCATGCATCATGTACAATAATAAGTTTTCAAAGCATGCTACAAGTTTCAGAACACATGTTTAAGCTTTTACAAAATACAAGAGAGATAATATAAGATGATATGTTATTTGGCAAATAAGTTATACATGTAAAAGGCCATCACCTCTTGTTACCATAACAAGGACATTAAAGAAGGTAAATATTCACCATGAAAGTCAATAAACAACTTTAGATCATACAATGCATGTTACATATTAGGGTAATTAAATGTCATAATAAATTTTTCTGACCTAATTTGTTTTTTAGTAAATGCATTTTTCCTTTCTTCCAATTATTTGTTTTTCTATCTTTTGTTTACATCATTTTTACATCAAAAATTGCATGAATACATCTTCTCATGTTCACATCATCTCTTGATCATGAACACATAATCTCATGTAATTTTAATCTCATGATTGTACCATAATGAACACAAATCCTTATTATTTCCTATCACAATTTGCCATGGTTCTTGTCAATCCTTGTCACCATCCAACATTGTTGCTTCTACCATTCTATTTGCTTCTATTTTTTGGGTTATGTTTTGATATGAATCCCAAACTCACTCATTTTCATCCACCTTCTTTTTTCTCCTTTAATTCTATTTTCCACTTTCATTTGACCACACTTTCATCTCAACATTGTTTTTCTAACTCAAGGATATCAATATGGGCTTTGATTTGATACATACAAACATTTTGGAAATTTTGTTAAATTTGTGAGAAATGTAACTTGTAGAAGTTGAATTTTATTTCAAATAGTTATAAACTGATTTTTGTCAATGTTCTTGCCTATCGAAACATGGTCACTTATGTATGTCCAAGATTGATTTGTGAATTTTTTCTAGATTGGGTTTTGGCATCTACCAACATCCTTAGTTAGTGCAAATCCTTTTTTGATCTCAAGGTTTGTCAACAAAAAATAAAATGCAATTAATAATGTGTTAAAAAAGTGTTACAACAGTTGTAAACAACCTCAATTATGGGTTGCCTTAGAGTTCACATTGTCAATATGCACTTTGATTTCCCAATTATATCCACATCTCAAGTTTGCTATAGCCATGAAATTGACCTCATCTAATTTTACACTTGTTTTTTGATTACATCTTATATTAATTTGAGGGATGTTAATTTAAAATCCCAATTTAATCCATGTAGATACATTGACAACGATGTTGTTTGTTTTGGCGAAATTTCACTAAATTACGACCTGAAAAATATGATTTTGATATGCAAAAAAATGACCCAAATGTGCCAGATGTCAAAGAAAGAAACTTCCAAGTTGCCAGATTTTTATGATAAGTTCTGGTAGGTAGCCAAGAATATAGAAGGATTCTCTATTTAATTTTTTTTTTTCCTACTTTCATATCTAGAAAGTAGCCAAATCTGGCTAAACCACCTTATGAGTGATCAACACTCCAGCTATATCACAAAATTGAAAAAAAAAAAAAAAAAA